>Ga0214917_10000115_pt1 | contig 90757 bp, 82 predicted proteins | sample LL_1208_BB_MetaG_FD_177983 | JGI IMG/M metagenome (GOLD analysis project Ga0214917, IMG submission 177983) | Freshwater microbial communities from Lake Lanier, Atlanta, Georgia, United States - LL_1208_BB | ecosystem: Environmental > Aquatic > Freshwater > Lake | place: USA: Georgia | collected... | reverse complement strand
AAAAGTTCGATGTGCCCTCCTTCGCCAAGGCTTTGGAGGGTTGTTTCTTTAAGTCCCACGCGTGTGGCCAAAAAGTTCGATGTGCCCTCCTTCGCCAAGGCTTCGGAGGGTTGTTTCTTTAAGTCCCCCGCGTATGGCCGAAGAGCTCTATTTGGAGCCGAGGGCAGAAGCGGAAGCCTTCGCGTTTGCAGATTTCGACGAGCCACGGAGAGCGGGAGGCAAGTGTCTGCGCATCAATGCCCTCTGGCATAAGGAGAACCTGGTGGAAAGGGACAGGTGGACCTTCTTCGCTCCCAACCCGCTGGAGCGGGGGCGCTACGAAGGTTTCCAAGTGAGATAAAAGGTCTTTGATTTCCACGAGGTCCTTTTCGGAGGAGACGACAAACTTGAGCTGGAAGTCGTAGTTTTTGATCCATTCTGCAATCACGGCAGGTTGCAGGCGGGTAGCTTCGTGTTTTTTTGCCCAAGCAGGATCCCGTTCGGCTGAAGGGGTGGAGTTCGAAAGCTTCGGGCTGAGGGAGGCCAAATCGCAGCTGATGCCGTTCGGAAGGATCGTGCCGGCGGTCTCGATGGTGATGTGTTTGCTTTGCTTTTTGAGGGCACCCGCCAGCTCAGAGAGTCCGGGGGCAATCATCGGTTCCCCGCCCGTCAGAACCACGTGGCGGCAGTCCCAATCCGAAACCTTCTTGAGAATCTCCTCCACAGACATTTCCGGCCCCTCGGGTTTCCATGAGGCATACGGGGTGTCGCACCAGTCACAGCGCAGGTTGCATCCGGAAGTGCGGATAAAGACGGAGGGAACGCCGGCCAGGAGGCCCTCCCCCTGAATCGAGTGGAAGATTTCCGAGATCCGCATGGGATCAGCTTTCGGGATCTGGTTTTGGCGGAATGGGCGGGGTGGTGACGTAGGGGGTAGGATCCGAAATTCCCGCCTTCAGAAAGGCTTCCCGTCGTTCGATACAGGTGCCGCAGGTGCCGCAGTGGAGAAGGCCGCCCTTGTAGCAGGACCAGGTGCGTGCGTAGTTGACTTTGAGTTCGGCTCCCCGCCTGACGATCGCGGCTTTATCCATCGCGACAAAGGGGCGCAGAAGTTGGATGTTGGCGTAGGTGCCCGCATCGATCGCCTGGGCCATGGGGTTGAAAAAAGATTCGCGACAGTCCGGATAGATGGCGTGATCGCCGGAGTGGGCCGCAAGGGCCACGGCCTCGGCCCCGATGCTTTCGGCATAGCCGGCTGCCAGGGAAAGAAAAATGCCGTTCCGAAACGGGACGACGGTTTTTTTCATCGTCAACTCCTCGTAGTGACCGTCGGGGATTTTGCCGCCGGACTTCAGCAGGTCGGACTTGAAGGTTTGGGCCAAAAAGGTGAGCGGCACGATCGGGTTTTGAATGCGGAGGCCACGGCACTGGTCGGCGGCGCAGGGAAGTTCGCGGGCGTTATGTTTGGCTCCGTAGTCGAAGCCGAGGGCAGCGACGACCTGCTCGGTGGCGGCCATGTGATGGAGGACGGTGACCGAGTCGAGGCCTCCCGAGAGAAGAACGACGACTTTCATGGGAAGAAGGGATTGTGGGCGAGTTCGTGGCCCACGGTGGTCAAGGGTCCGTGGCCGGGCAGGAGAATTGTTTCAGGCGGCAGGGTCAGAACGGCCGTCCGGATCGCCTCCAAAGCCGGGCGGTAGCGCGAACGAATTCCGCCCACCGAGCCTGCGAAAATCACATCGCCGACAACCGCAAGAGGGTTATCCAGGCCCTGAATCTCATACACCGTCCCGCCCTGGGAGTGGCCCGGGACCGTGTGGGCAGTGATCGTCAGGGCGCCGATTTTAAAACGTTTTCCATTTTCAACGGGTTGGCATCCCTCCACGGGTTCAGCTTCCGGGGCGAAGGCGGCGGATTTGGTTTTCTCACGGATGCGGTCAAGTTCGAGCACATGGTCTCCATGGGCGTGCGTGAGGAGAATTTTGTCCAACTTGAGTTTGTGTCGTTCGAGCGCGGCAAAGAGGGGGTCGGCATCCGTGCCGGCATCGAAGGCCACGGCCTTGAGGGATTTGGGGTCCCAGACGAGGTAGTGATTCACGGCCATATCGGCGAAGGGGGTGGTGAATTTCAAGACTGTGGCGGGCAGTGCGACTGCCGGGGGGTTCCAGGCACCGTTGGCCAGGGCGATGACAGAATCAGGCCGAAGGGAGAGAGTGCGGGCGACCCGCTCCAGGGCCGTGGGTTCGCGCCGGCCGGCACGGAGGTGATTCAGGTCGGGAACGGTGATTTCGGCGAGTTTCACGAGATCCCGATCGGTGATTCCCTGGGCCTTTTGGGCCTTGATGAGAACGTCGAGGTGGGTGTCTTCCAAATTCATGGGAGGAGGCCTGCGGTTTTCAAAAAAAGGTCGCTTGAGGAGACGGGAGACTCCTGAAGCTCCGGCGGCGGGGTGGGAAGTTCGAACCAGGAGCGACAGCCGGAGAGGGACGGAGAGAGGGGAAGACGCCAGACGGGAGCCAGTGAAAAAGCGCGGATCAGGGCGAAGTGGAGGAGTTTTTGGTCACGGGACTCGAAATGTTCCCGGATGGTGGCGGGATCGTAGGCGGTGAGGGGGAGGAGTTTTGCAATGGGAGGCCAATCCAGAAGGTCGCCGGCCCGGATCACTTCCACCCGAAGGGACACGGGAAAGTCAGAGGCAGGATGTTTCGAACCCTTTTCATGATATCGGGTGGGGAGGAGGTAGAAGGATTTCGTGTGGAACCCGCTGTCGGCAGTCGATTCGCGCAGGCCGGCTTTTCGAAAGAGGATCGTTTGGCGTCCTTCGGCCACGGCGGCACATACGGAGGAGAGCTCCTTGAATCCATGAATCATGAGCGGTGGACCTTGGGGATGAGAAGCGGGTAGTTCCTGGCCAGATAGTAAATGCCGGAGCCGGCCGTGACGATGGCGGTGACGAGGACCGCAAGGTCGAGAAGGGTGCGACCCCAGGGGAGGGGAGGTTCGATGGCCATCAGGAGAAGTCCAAGAATCGCGGTGACCATCTGGGTTACGGTTTTATGTTTCCCTATTTTTTCGGCAGCCAGGACGACTCCCTTTTGTCCTGCGACGAGCCGGATTCCTGTGATCAGAAACTCCCGGGCGACCACAAGGGAGACGAACCAGACGGGAAGAAGGCCTGCGCCAAGAAGACCGATGAAGGCGATGGTGACCAGAAGCTTGTCCGCGAGGGGGTCGAAGAGGCGGCCAAAGTCCGACTCGATTTTCCATTTTCGGGCGAGGTGACCGTCCAGCCAGTCGGTGAGGGCGGCGGTGACAAAGAGGGCCAGAGCGAGCCAAGCGGTCCACAAGGGCACGGGGGGATGGGCACAGGCCTGAAGAAGGATCAGCAAAACAAAGGTGGCGATGACGCGGCTGATCGTAAGCCAATCGGGAAGGGTCATGCCATGGAGTTTAGGTTTAAGTGAAGAGGGAAGAAAGATTAAGCGATCAGGTCGTAGATTGTGTGGCCGGTGATGGTGACTTCGGCAAAGGTTCCGGGAGACAGGGGATTTTGGAGGAGAACTTTGCCATCCACGTCCGGGGCATCGGCCTCGGTGCGGGCGGTGTCGGGGGTATCGACCAGAACGCGGACCTTTTTCCCGACCAGGGAGGCGGCGCGCTCCTTGGCAATTTTCTGTTGGGCGGCCATGGCTTTGCGATAGCGGGATTTTTTGACCGTGGCTGGGATTTGGCCGTCCATTTTGGCTGCGCGGCTGCCTTGTTCCTGGGAGTAGGTGAAGATCCCCATCCTGTCGAATTTGGCCTCCTCGATAAAACCCAGGAGGGTCTCAAACTGGGCATCGGTTTCCCCGGGGAAGCCGGCAATGAAGGTGGTGCGGATGGCGAGGCCGGGAATGCCGGCGCGCAGACGTTTCACAAGATCGCGAATATGCGCCTCGGATGTTTCCCGGCGCATGTCGCGCAGCATCCCTTCCTCGACATGTTGTAGGGGCATATCGACGTAGCGGGCGACTTTCGGAAGGCGGGCGATGGCAGCGATCAGTTCATCCGACCAGTGGGCGGGGTGAGTGTAGAGAAGCCGGATCCAGAAATCCCCCTTCACGCTGGAGAGTGCCTCGAGAAGACCGATCAGGTTTTCCCCGCGGGCGGCGGTGACTTGGGCGCGGGGACCCCGTCCCTCGGTCCAGCGATCCATTCCGAAGTAGGTGGTGTCCTGCGAAATTAGCAGTAGCTCCTTCACGCCTTCGCCGACCAATTGCTCCGCTTCGCGACGGATGGATTCGATGGTGCGGCTGCGGTGTTTCCCGCGCATCTGGGGAATGACGCAGAAGGAGCACGGGTGGTTGCATCCCTCGGCAATTTTGACATAGGCGAAGTGTTTCGGGGTGAGGCGCCAGCGGGGGGTGTTGAAATCGGGGATGTAGACGGGGAGATGATCGGGGACGAGGTTTTCCGGCGCGGCTCCCGGAGAACGGGACAGGACACGGCGGACGATGGGGGCGACCTCCTCGAGCTGATCGAGGCCGATGAAGGCATCGACCTCGGTGAGCTCCCCGGTCAGCTCGGTGGAAAAGCGTTGGGACATGCAGCCCGCGACAATCAGGCGCTGATCGGCCCGGCGACGATGCAGGCCGCGATCGCGGTGGGCCTCGAGAATGGCGGAGATGCTTTCGGTTTTTGCGGAATCGATGAAGGCGCAGGTGTTGACGATCAGGACGTCGGCTTCGGCGGAGTCGGAGGTAAGGTCGATCCCGGCCGACCGGAGGTGGCCCAGCATGATTTCGGAATCGACGAGATTCTTCGCACAACCGAGGGAGATCAGACCGACTTTGGTGGCCATGGGGGAAGGGGGCGCGAAACGCGCGCGTCAGCGACCGGCGGGGAGGCGGAAGGTTTGGGGGCCGGGTTTTTCGTACGGACCGAAATTCGAATCATTGAAAATGATTTCGGCATCCGCCGCCTCCCGGGTGGTGACAACAAACGCATCGCCGGACCAAGCGGGGTCGTCCTTGGCGGGAACGACATCATCCTCGTCGATCGTATCCTCAAAAAGCTGGACCTCTTTCCCGTCGCGGATGGCGACGATGCGGACCCAGGTGTCTTTTCTCGCCTTGATCCGAAGCTGTTGGGGGGCGGCCGGGGCCGGCGTGGGGTTGTTCTCGGAGGTTTGCACCATCGGCAGGGAGGAGAGGGCTTCCCCTTGCTTGGCGACCGGGATGGAGGAGGAGGTTCCTGCCGCGGGTGCGGAGGAGGGGAGGGTTGATTTTTCGACCGCACCGATCGGGGCGAGGGAGGAGGGATCTTTCGGCGATTTGACGGGCCAGACGCGGTAGAGCTGGATCCCGACGACGCTGAACACAAAGATGCCCACCAGGCCCATAACTCCCAAACCGATGCCTCGGGTGGTGAGGATGGGCTCGGCGGCGCGGGTGGGGAGGGACTCGAGCATTTCCGGCCGAAGATCGAGGATCGAGTCCTCCGGTTCGGAGAGGGGCTGGAAATCACGCAGGATTTTTTTGGGATCGAGGCCGAGCTCGCGGGAGTAGATGCGGAGGAAGCCGCGGGCGTAGGCCACGCTTGGAAATTTGTCGAAGTCCCCGGCCTCGAGGCGGCGGATGACATTGAGGTGAAGGCGGGTGCGGGCGGAGGCTTCCTCCAGAGACCAACCGAGCCGAAGGCGGGCGACGCCCAGTTGGGAGGCAACGGGATCGGTGGATTCCGCGGCGTCAACAGTGGCAGAGCTTTTTGTTCTCATAATTGGACTTGGTCGAGGTCGACAAGGATCTCACGATCCTTGGCTCCATCGCGGGGTCCAATAATACCTCGGGTCTCGAATTGATCAATCACCCATGCGGCACGGCCGTACCCCAGTCCCAACCTCCTCTGCAGCAACGAGGTGGAGGCGCGCTTTTCGAGTTTCACCACCTCGAGGGCGCTTTGGAGGAGATCCTCGTCTTTTTCGGAGAGTTCTGCGTCTCCGGAGGAGGGTTTGGTCAACTTGGCATGAATTTCCTGTTCGTAGAAAGGTTTGGCCTGGCCGGCGATGAAGTCGATGACGCGGGCGACCTCCTCGTCGGATACGAACGCACCCTGGGCGCGGATCAGCTTGCTGGCACCCGGGCGGAGATAGAGGAGATCCCCTTTGCCGAGGAGGTTTTCGGCGCCTGATTCGTCGAGAATGACACGGGAGTCGACCCCGGAGGGGACCTGGAAGGCGATCCTGGCGGGGACGTTGGTTTTGATGACCCCGGTGATCACTGCGGCACGCGGGGTTTGGGTGGCGATCACCAGGTGGATCCCGGCGGCGCGGGCTTTGGCGGAGAGGAGGGCGATGGCGTTCTCCACATCGGCGGGAGCAACCTGCATCAGGTTGGCCAGCTCGTCGATGATGACCACGATATAGGGGAGGCGATCGGGAAGAGGCTCCTCGGGGGATGGCGGCGGGGGCGTTTCCCCCGTTTCCATTTGCGGGGCAAGATCGAGCTCCTCGACCCGATGGGGGACGCGGACCCGGGTATTGAAGGCGGCGATGTTCCGAACGCCGGCTTTCGCCATGTAGCGGTACCGTTTTTCCATCTCAACGATGACCCAGCGCAGGGCGAGGAGAACTTTTTTCGGTTCGGTGACGACGGGAACGACGAGGTGGGGGAGGCGGTTGTACACCTGAAGCTCGACGACCTTGGGGTCGATCAGGATGAGGCGCAGATCGTCGGGGCTGAAACGGTAGAGGAGGCTGAGGAGAAGGGTGTTGATGCAGACCGACTTTCCGGAGCCGGTGGTGCCGGCGATCAGGGCGTGGGGGAGATCGGCCAGGTCATCGATCAGGGTTGCTCCGTAGACGTCCTTTCCGAGGGAGACGGGGAGGTGGGCGTTGGAGGAGTTCCACTCGGCACATTCGATGAGATCGCGGAGGAGAACTTTCACTTTCGAGGGGTTGGCGACCTCGATGGCGACGGTGTCGCGACCGGGAACGGGGGCGAGAATGTTGATCCGCTCCGCCTTCATCGAGCGGGCAAGATCGCGTTCGAGGTTGCAGATTCGCTCCACGCGGATGCCCGGGGCGGGGTAGAGTTCGTACCGGGTGATGGTGGCGCCGCGGGTGATGTCCCCGGGGCTGACCTCGATATCGAAGTGGGAGAGGGTCTCGACGATCCGTTGCTGGTTGGCTTTCAGTTCGTCCTCGGAGAAGGTGGGGCGAACGTCTTTTTCCGATTTCTGAAGAAGGTCGATGGGGGGAAGTTTGTATTTGTCGTAGGTGGGGCGGGTGGAGGCGGGGGTGGGAGGCGGGGTGGGTTTCGGGGCGGGCTTGGCTTTGGGGGCGGGGTCGGAGGCGGGGAGAGGGGAGGTGGGAGTGCCGAGATCCTTGATTTTCGATCCGGCCTTGTCCTGCTTCTGGGGTTTTTCGGTTTTTGTTTTTCCGGAATCGGGCAGGGAGGTGGGAAGGGGGGTGATGGTGGTATCGAGAATTTTCGGTGCGGGGCGCTGGGGGGCCGGAGTGGGCGGGGTGGAGGAAAAGGGGGCCCCGGAGGGGAGGGCGGAGGTCTTTTCCTTGGCGAGGCGGCGGCGGAGCCTTTTTTGCTCGATCTCCAGTTTTTTCTGCTCGAGCTCGAGGCGTTCGCCGGGTTGGGCTTTGCGGATCCGGTAGTCGAGGTACTGGTCGACGACGGCGCGCCCGGCCTCGCCGAATGCGCGGGCGAGCTCCGCGGGACGAAATTCGAAAAGGAGGACAAGAACGACGAGGTAGGAGAGGCCGAAGACGAGGACGGCGCCCACCGGGCCGAGGATGGGGGCGAGGAACTTGTCGTTGAGGAAGTAGCCGATGTAGCCCCCCGGCATTTTGCCTGCGGGAGACGGGGTGCCATCGAGCCCGCGGGCTCCGGAAAAAAGAGGATTGGCGAGGGAGGGACCGAAGACAGGGGCGGCGAGCTGGAGCAGGCAGGCCCCCGTCACGAGGAGGAGTCCGAGAAGGATGAATTTTTGGGAGTAGCGGACCTCCTTCGCAAAGAAAAGGAGGAGCCCGCCCGCGATGAAGACAACGGGGAAAAGATAGGAGCCGAGGCCAACGAGAAGAAAAAGGATGCCGCCCAGGTAGGCCCCAGCGGGTCCCACGAGGTTGGCTTTGGGGTTTTGCGGGGGTTCGGAGTAGAAGGAGAGGTCGCGGGGATCGAAGGAAAAGAGGGCAAGCAGCAGGAGGATGCCGGAACCCAGGATCGCGAGGGCGATCACTTCCTGACCGAGGGAGGGGCCGGTGCGAACAGGTTTGGGTTTGGCCATAGGCGGGAAGGAGTCTAATTGAGCGTAAGGATGCGCTTTCTCAAGGTAAGTTTACGGTTTTTTTGCGTGGGGTGCTGGATTTGGATGGCGTCCGGGTGCGGGTTGGACCCGAGGGCCAGGTTCGAGGGGGAGGTGCGCGGCATGATTGCCGAGGCGCAGAGGGGAAAATATCTGGAGTTGGAGGGGGCGATGTCGGCGGGATTGAAGGGAAGGATCCAATCGGAGGGTTGGGAACCGAAGGCTGCCTTGGCGGTCGTGGCACGAAGGGATCGGGAGGAGGGGGCGATGTACCAGCTGCGGGATGTGCCGAAGTTGGAGGGGAGTTACGCGGAGGCGGAAATCGGAAGGGTGGCGGGTGGCAGGGAAAAAAGGATGGTTGTTCCGTTTGTCCGGGAAGATGGAAAATGGAGGGTGGCGGCGGCGTATCGGGACGGGAGAAGTTGGGAGGGGGAGGATTTTTAATTTTGGATGATCCAGGTGGGAATCTGGCCTAGGGTTTTGTATGGCGATCTGGAAATTGCAGCCGCTGATGCAGGAGAGGATCTGGGGCGGGCGGAACCTGGAGAAGCTGGGCCGACTTTTGCCGGAGGGAAAAAAGATCGGGGAAAGCTGGGAGCTGGTGGATCGGCACGGGTCGCAATCGGTGGTGGAGGGGACCGGGGAATCGATCGGATCGGTCTGGTCGGGAGGGAGCCGCGAGAAAATCTTTGGACGAAGGTCTCCCCGGGCGGAACAGTTCCCGATCTTGATCAAACTCCTCGATGCCGAGGAGAAGCTCTCCCTGCAGGTGCATCCGCCGGCGGAGAGGGCGAACGAGCTGGGAGGGGAGCCGAAAACGGAGATGTGGTTTTTTTTGGAGACGAAGCCGGGGGCGGAGATTTATGTGGGATTGCGAAAGGGGGTGGGGAGGGGGGAGTTTGAGAAAGCGCTTGGAGAGGGGAAGGTCTCGGACTGTTTCCACCGCTTGAGGACGGAGCCGGGGCAGGCGATGTTTTTGCCCTCCGGACGCGTTCATGCGATCGGGGCGGGAAATGTGATTTTGGAGATCCAGCAAAATTCGGACACGACCTACCGGGTGGATGATTGGGGGAGAAAGGACGAAAAGGGGAAGTCGCGGGAGTTGCATGTGCGGGAGGCGATGGCCTCCATCCGCTGGGATGATGTGGAGCCCACCTGGATCCAGCCCAGGGGGGAGAGGATGCTGGTTTGTGATTTTTTCCAAGTTAAGCGCTGGTGGCTCATGCCGGGGGAGGTGCGGGAGTTGGTGCCCGACGCGGGAACTTTCCGGTATCTTTTTGTGGCGGACGGAAGAGTTCGGGAGGAGGAGAGCGGGGAGGAGTGGGCCAAGGGAAGCGGCCGATTCGTGACCGCAGACCATCCGTCCCTGATTCTGCAGGGGGTGGAGGAGAGCACGGTGGTGCAGGTGGAGTTTTCCTAAACGGACCGGATGAACCGGAGGCAATTTCTTGTCATGGGGGGTGCGTCGGTTCTTCCGACGGGGTTTTGGGCGGGATGCGGAGGGACAAAAACTGTGGAGACGGACGTATGTGTTTATGGGGGGACTGCCAGCGGCGTGATGGCTGCAGTTTCGGCGGTGAAGGAGGGGTGCAGGGCGCTTTTGATCGAGCCAAGCCGCTGGCTGGGAGGGATGACGGGGGGAGGATTGATGCACATCGATTGGGGGCAGAAGGATGCGGTCGGGGGGATGACGCGAACGATCTTAAACGATGAGAATGATGATGCGACCTACCGGAAGATCTTTCTTGGGTTGGTGCGGGAGTATTCGATCCCGGTGATTTACGAGCATCGGTTGGAATCGGTGCGAAAGGTGGATGGCAGGATCGCATCGATCCTGTTGGAGTGTGCCCCGCCGGACACGCTGGGTTGCCCCATCGAACGGGCAAAAAAAAGCGAGGCGGTGCGGGTGATCGCCCCCGTCTTCATCGACGGTTCGTACGAGGGGGATCTGATGGCGAAATCGGGAGTGGGATACACGTATGGGAGAGAGGCGGCGGAGCAGTACGGCGAATCGTTGGGGGGTGTCGCGCCAAACATGGCGGAGTATGAGATCGACCCGTATGTGAACCCGGGGGAACCCAAGAGCGGCTATCTCCCCTTGCTCCAGGACCGAGTGATGGGCCCAGTGGGCAGTGCGGACAAGTTGACGATGGGTTACGGCTTTCGCTGGAAGTTCACCTTGGAGGGGGAGCCGATGCCGATCGGGTTGATCGGGAATTATGATCCGGGGATGTTTGAAATTTATCGGCGGGCCTTCCGCAGCGGTGTGAAGCTGGCGGGATCCAGGATCCGAAAACTGGGAACTCGGGAGCCTGAGCAGGGGCATATTTATGCGATGGGTTCCGGCAATCTGGCCCGAAGTCTCCTGGCCCCGACCGTTTATGGTGCGAACACGGGGTATCCGGACGGGGACTGGGGGGAGAGGTCCAGGATTTGGAAATTCCACCAGATTTTTTTCTCCGGCATGACCCACTTTCTTCGGACCGATCCTTGGGCGAGATCGGATTTAAAGGAGAAAGCTCAGAAGATAGGATTCCAAAGGGGGCCGTTTGACGAGACGGAGGGGTGGCCGCATCAGCTTTATGTGCGGGAGGCGAGACGGATGGTTTCCGCTTATGTGGTGACGCAAAAAGACCTGGAGGGAAAAACCGATCCGAGCGACCCGGTGGCCTTGGCTTCCTATGGGGTGGATGACTGGCCCTATGCGATGTTCCCCTTGAACGGCAAGATCGCCGTAAACGGCGGAATGTATTCGAGGGTATGTTTGGATGAACCGCATCGGGGGATTTATAAGATTCCGTATCGGTCGATCACTCCGAAAAAAGAGGAGTGCGGGAACCTGCTGGTGCCGGTTTGCTGTTCCGCAAGTCATGTCGCGATGACATCGATCCGAATGGAGCCGGTCTGGATGATGCTGGGGGAATCCGCCGGAGTTGCTGCCGCGATGGCGTTTCGGGATCGGTCGGCGGTCCAGGAGATTGGGGATATGGCGTTGCGGGAAAAATTGCGGAAGCGGAATCAGGTTTTGGAGCGGCCTGGGTAAGAGGTTTTGTCCTTTCCTTGTGGGGCCACGAACTTCGGGTTCCCCGTTCGAGCTGTGGCGGCTTGGCTATCGGGGTGCATCAGGGGATCGGGAGCGGGCTAGCGTTTGCGGAGCAGTTCAAGCCGGCAACGGAAGCCGCCGAGGTCGACCGTCTGCTGAAACTCCAGCCGGAGGGAGGAGGCGGGAGGTTTGATCTTGAGGGGGTTGATCCAGACCATCCTGCCGCCGGGGCGAAGGGCGAGTGTGGCAACGGTGAAAAGTTCCTCAAAAAGGCCGCGGAGGTTGGGAATGGGGACGCGTTTGCCGAGCGGCGGGTTTGTGATGAGCAGAGAAATGCTGCCGGGTCCATAGCCTGGAATTTTTTCGAACTGGCGAAAGTCGCGAAGAACGAAATCGGCGGAAACACCCGGGAATCGGGCGGCGTGCCAGTTTGTGCGGGCGGCTTGGATGGCATCGGGGGACAGGTCGGTTCCCAAAATCCTGCGGACTCCCGTTAGGCGAACACGTTCGATGAGTTCGAGGGCGGAGCCACAGAAAGGGTCCCATGCGACTTCCCCGGGAAAAGGGCCGGCGAGGCGGGCCATGGCGGCAGCAAGGGGAGGATGGGAGGCGGCGGGGACGTCCTGTTGGCGGTAGGGAAAACGCGGGTCGGGGGAGAGGCGGGGGCGAAGTTCGACAAAGTCGCCAGGAGAGCCGGGGTGGACCTCGACGGCCCAGGGGGCTTCCCGGGAGTCGTTCAGAAGATCCGGGCAGATGGAGTAGGCACGTTGGGCAACCCTTTGGACGGCCCCGCGCTGGTGGCCCTTGGCGACGAATTCGAGGCGATAGCGGATCGGGCCCTCGGTGAGGGTCTGAAAAAGGGAGCGGCTGAGGGGGGATGCGATGAGGGCGGCGAGGGGCTCCACCGCAGAGGAGGATTTTGGGAGGGTGCCAAGGAGAAAGGAGGCGGACGAAAAGCAGCGCAGGGAGTGGAGATCGTCGAGGCAAAACGGGGCGATGGGGGCAAGGGTGAGAAAGCCGGGCCGGATCTCCACAATTCGGAATTTCGTTCCCCGCTCCTTGATTTCCTCGGAAAGGATGGGCTCGAGCCCCGTTCGGCAGCGGAGATGGATGCGGAGTTGGGAAAGATCGGAAAAGGGGGTGGTACGACGGATCGTGGTGGATTTTTGTTGCCGGGCAAGGTTGGCTTTGGCCCGCTGCTCATTGAGGACAGAAAGGGAGGAGCCCTGGTTGCGAATCAGGTCGAGGGTGGCCGAGCTGCCGATCTTCTCGAGCGCTTTGCCGAGGAACTTTTTTTCACGGTCAGCGGAAGTTTTGGAAAGCAGGGAGAGAAGCTGGCGCTCCTCGGTGCGGCCGGCGCCGATTTTTGGCAGGGCGGTCATCGCGTAGCGGCGGACTTTTTCAGAGGGATCGGAAAGAAGGGAGAGGAGCCATTGACGAACGGGCTCCTTGAGAGAGGGTTGGCCGGCCAGGGAGAAGCCGGCACCGACAGCGCGAATGAGGGCGACCTGGCGGAGTTTTTCCCCAGGGGATGCGAGATTGAAGCGGGGGACCTCCTCCTGCCAAAGACGCAGCCACGGGACGGAGCGCAGTTCCCGATACAGGTCCTGGGTGAGTTGGGAGGACTTCTTGGGCATGGGGGAGCATCGGTTTGGAGGAGGGAGAACTCAAGCCTCCCCTGGGAAAGGACATGAAAAAGGATATATTTTTTTATGGCTGTTTATTTAGCCATCCTAGGACAGCCAATGTCCTTATAGGGATGTCAATGTGGGCCCATGACAAAACGAAACGAGTGCCGGGTGAATCTGCGCCACGCGGGGGGAAGGCGGAGAGGTCGGGCTTGGCAGAGGGAAAAAGCGGGTATGCTAGACGAGGTGAAGATTGAGCTGATCACGACCGGTTCGGAGTTGCTGCTGGGGCAGGTTCTAAATTCTCATCCGGGCTACTTGTCGGGTCGGCTGGAGGCCCTGGGGTTGCGATTGGCGAGGCAGACCTCGGTCCCGGATGGAAAGGAGGGAATCACGGATGTGGTGAAGGAGGCGTGGGGAAGGAGTGAGCTGGTCATCGTGACGGGGGGGTTGGGGCCGACCTCGGATGATGTGACCCGGGAGGCGGTGGCCGCATTTTTGGACCGGAAGATGAAATTCCATCCTGAGATTTTGGAAAAGATTCGTGGATATTTTGCGGGGCGGGGATTGCAGGCGCCGGACATGGTGCGTGTGCAGGCGATGGTTCCGGAGGGGATGGAGATTTTGCCCAACGAGAGGGGGACCGCACCGGGGCTTTTTTGGGAGGATCGGGAGCGGGGAAAGATGCTGGCGGTTTTGCCGGGACCCCCGAGGGAGCTGGGTCCGATGTTTGAGAAGTGGGTGGAGCCGAGGCTGCGGGGGCGGGCGAAGCCCGGGCAGGAGACGCGGGTGGTGCGGGTGGCGGGGATCGGGGAGTCGGCGGTGCAGGAGAGGTGCGAGGCGGCTTTACGGGAGTTGGGGGTGGGGGAGATCGGCTACTGCGCCAGACCAGGGGAGGTGGATGTGAGGTTGCGCGGGGCGGAGGGGGAGATTTTGCAGGCCGGGGTGGGGAAGTTGAGGGAGTTGTTGGGGGTTGCGGTGTATGGGGAGGGGGTGGAGACGATGGAGGAGGTTGTGGTGGGGTTGGCTCGGGCCGGAAAGGCGAAGCTGGCGACGGCGGAGTCGTGCACGGGCGGCTTGGTGGCGAGTCGGATCACCGATGTGCCCGGGGCTTCGGAGATTTTCCTGGGCGGGTGGGTGACGTATGGGAATGAGGCGAAGGTGAGGGAGTTGGGGGTAAGGGAGGAGAGTTTGGCAAAGTATGGGGCGGTGAGTGGGGCGGTGGCGGGGGAGATGGCGGAGGGGGCGAGGAGGAGGTCGGGTGCGGAGTGGGCGGTGGGGGTGACGGGAATCGCGGGGCCCGGCGGGGGGAGCCCGGGCAAGCCGGTGGGATTGGTTTATTTGGCCGTTGCAGGGGCAGACGGGGTAGAAACTATTGAGAAGAAGTTGGTTCCGGAAAGGAAGACCTTTAAGGCGATGGCTTCCCAGGCCGCCCTGAACCTGCTTAGAGTAAAACTTTTAACGAACCCTTTTCACAAAACGGAGGTTTAATCCAGTATGGCAATCAAAACATCGGCAACCGACAAAAGCGAAAGAAACGAAACGCAGGCCCACAAGGACAGCGCGAAGGCCTCGGAGCGGCGGAATCTGGATCTCGCCCTTCAGTCGATCGTAAAAACGTATGGGGAGAACGCGATCATGCGCTTGGGGGATGCGGCGGCGAAGCTGAAGATCGACGTGGTTCCCACCGGCTGCTTTGCGATCGATCAGGCTTTGGGGGCGGGTGGATTCCCGCGGGGGCGTATCATTGAGATTTTCGGGCCGGAGTCCTCGGGAAAGACGACCCTGACCCTGACCGCGATCGCGAATGCGCAGAAGCAGGGAGGGACGGCGGCGTTCATCGATGTGGAGCACGCCTTGGATCCGGCCTACGCCCGGAAACTGGGGGTGAACATGGATGAGCTGCTGGTCTCCCAGCCTGATTCCGGGGAGGAGGCGCTGAACATTGCCGAGACCCTGATTCGTTCCAATGCGCTGGATGTGGTGGTGTTGGACAGCGTGGCGGCTTTGGTGACAAAACACGAATTGGAGGGGCAGATCGGGGATGTGACGGTGGGTGCGCAGGCACGTTTGATGAGTGCGGCAATGCGAAAGCTGACGGCGCTGATCAGCCGTGCCCGGACGGTGGCCATCTTCACCAATCAGATTCGTGAGAAGATCGGGGTGATGTTTGGAAGTCCCGAGACCACGCCGGGAGGCCGGGCGCTGAAATTCTATTCGAGCGTGCGGGTGGACATCCGCAGGGTGACGGCGATCAAATTGCCCGACGGAACGGTCGTGGGGAATCGGACAAGGGTGAAGATTGTGAAAAACAAGGTGGCCCCGCCGTTTGCCGAGGCGGAGTTTGACATCATGTATAACGAGGGGATTTCCCGGACCGGATCGCTGATTGATGCGGCGATTGAGCACAATGCGGTCGAGAAGAAAGGGGCGTGGATCGCCTTTGAGGGCAAACAGTTGGCGCAAGGACGGGATGCCGCCAAGGAGGAGCTGCGAAAAGATCCCGCCTTGTATGCGAGGCTTGAAAAGGCGTTGAAAGCCAAGTTGGCAGGGGAGGGGAAGGAATCCGATAAAAAGGATGCGGAGAAGGGAAAAGAGCCGATGGTGGTGGTCGGAGGGAAGGAAAAGTAGGTTGCAGGGGAGGATGATTTTTTGTTCGAAGAGGGTGGGCGGGATGGCAGGGTAGTTGGATGAATGAGGGAGGCGACCGAGGATTTCTATTTCGTGCGGCGGGGCTGGGCCTGCTGGTAATGGCTCTTGGTCGCCTGGGGGAGGCGGGTGGGATTTTGGCGGCCCGGGACCAGTTGGTGGAGAACCGGGAGGCGATGGCCCAGCTGGCGCCACTGTTTCTTCTGGCGCTTTTTTTTCTGCGTGGGCCGTTACCAGCCCGCAAAAGCGTGGCGCGGGTGGCGGGGTTTCAGCTTTTAAACTTGGGCTTTCTGGTCGCGGCCGGGGTCTATGGTTTGGCGGCGGTGCCTCTGGGGGTGGAGCTTCCCAAAAAAGGTTCCGAGGAGGTGCCTGGGGAGACGAGTTGGGCCGTTCGGGATCGGTTGAAGGATGTGGAGGGCAAGATGGCCCAGTTGGACCGGGAATCGGCCCAAGGGGCGGAACTTCCCGACGGCGCGAATGAGGTCCGTCGCCGTGAGTTCGAGGCCAAGAAGCAGGATCGATTGCGGCAGATGGAGGAGTGGAGGGTGGAGCGTGCCCAATTGGCGGGGGAGTTGGAGCGACGGGTGAAGGCTTGGGAGGAGGAGAGGGGAAAAGAAAAAGAGGCGATGGCGATGCGACTCAAGAGGGCACAACAAGGGACGGGTGGTGCGGCGGTGATTTATGTTTTACTGGGCTTGCATGGACTGGTCGCTGGATTCATCGGGCGCGGCGGAGCGGTGACGGGCGGATTTCCGGTGGTCTCAAGCAGCGTGGGGAAGGTGGAAAATTCCGTCCCGGGCGCGCTTCGACCCAAGCGCAGTGTGAACTAGAGGATCAAACCCCTTTGGGGGAAAAGCTGGATTTCATTTCGGGGAAGGTGAAGGCGGTTTTGTGTCCGGGCTGGCCTGGCGCTGCGGGCTCGTCCAAATGAACATAGAGAAGGCGTGAACCGAGAGCCGGGAAGGAGAGCCGGGAGGCTGTGGCGAGCGGCCCGGAAGCCATGATGGCGAGGCGCATATGGGATTGGTGGATGAGGGGTTCAGCCAAAACGCGGAGATCGCGGCGGCGGCGCGCCAAGCCCACAATTTTATACAGGCTGGCACGGGTTTTTCGGAACTGGGCGAGAAGGCGGCGAAGGCGGAGGGGGGTTAATTTTCTTTTCAAGGAGTGGGAGGAGACGATCAGATCCCGGTTGGTTTGGCGAACCGTGCGCAAGACACGGGCCAAGCGGGGGATATTGGTGAGCTCAAGATCGACGGCGTCGGCAAAGGGGATGAATTTCAAAAAGAACAGGACCCTTTGGCGGGAGCGCCAATTAAAAGCCCCGCCCTCCTCGCGAGTGCGCAGTGTGAGCAAGGCGGGAACGGACCTTTCGGCCATGGCCTCCTGAATTTTGTCCGGGGACACCCCGTTGGAGAGAAGCAGATCTAGACGCACCTCGACCAGGTCGATTCCCTCCGGGGCCTGAGTCAAGTGGGCCAGGCCGGGTGCGGTGGAGATGGTGCCGACAGTGAGAGGGCTGTTTTTCCAGGGGATAGTTTTTTTTGCGGGAGCACGGACGTTTGTGCTGATGTCCGATGCGGTTGGAGTCATTGGCATAACAGGAAATTCTTAAACCTTTACATTAAAAAACATATTGAAGGATTGATTTTGATACAGCGTATTGATGATCAACACGTCGCATTTCGTGTTACTTTGGTAACATGAAAATAGTGATTGTCAACCAACGTATTAGTTTTTGGCTAGGGAATCTTAAAGCGATTGAAGGAGGAGACGAAGTCGTTCGGTGAGGGATGTGGTTTGTAAAATGGTCTGGCGAATTTTTGGATCCCGCAGGAAGCAGCCGGCGATGAGATCGACGAGCGCGTGATGGTTTTCCAGGTGCCGGATAAACTTTTTCACATCCTCGAGGGAGGGGCCGGAGGGGTTTTCGATGGTTTCAATTTTTTCAAGGATTTTTGCGACCAGGGCATCCTGCGTGGCCGTTGCGGCTGGGGAGGGGGGCTCGGGATCCTCCACGGGTTCGGGAGAGGCGATCATAAAAGGGGACGTTTGCAAGAGATGATCAAGACGAACACGGGCCAAGCCCTGCAGCACGAGATTGGATGTTCCGTCGGGTTGCAGGACGCAGGAGCGGATGAGGCCTAGGCCGCCGATGCGGGGGGTGCGGGAAGAGCCGTGGGATTGGCTGGTGACGGCGAACATCCGGGATCCCTCCAGTGCCTGCTGGAGCATCGTGCGGTAGCGGGGTTCGAAAATATGAAGGGGAAGAAGGTGATGTGGAAAAAAAACCGTTTGGGGAAGAACCATTACACCCACCTGCTCCGGCAAGTTCATCCTTGATCCTTACCCTGCAAAAAAAGGGTTGGAAAAGGGAAAATATGGCCTTTTGGAGATTGACGAAGAGAGGAACAGGATGGAGATTACTTTTTACTTGTTTATGTTGAGTAAGCTTTTCCCTTTTCTGGAGAACGACATGGGTGTTGACCTGGGTACGGCCAACACCCTTGTTTACGTGCGTGGCAAAGGGGTGGTTTTGCGTGAGCCTTCCGTGGTGGCGATGGATCAGGCATCGCGCAGGGTTTTGGCTGTGGGGGATGAGGCCAAGAGGATGTTGGGTCGAACCCCGGGTTCGATCATTGCCGTACGGCCTTTGAAAGACGGGGTGATCAGCGACTTTGAGGTCACCGAGGCGATGCTGAAATGTTTTATCGAGAAAGCCTCCAAATCACAGAATCGGTGGAGGCCGAGGCCGCGGCTTGTGATCGCCGTGCCTTCCGGCATCACCGAGGTCGAACGTCGTGCGGTGTGTGAATCGGCGGCGCATGCGGGAGCCCGCAGCGTGAGGTTGATTGAGGAGCCGTTGGCGGCAGCCATCGGTGTGGGGCTCCCGGTGCAGGATGCCTCTGGCAACATGATCATCGACATCGGGGGAGGCACGACGGAAATGGCGATTATTTCGCTGGGGGGAATCGTCTTCAGCCGGAGTGTTCGGGTGGCGGGGGACGAGTTGGATGAGGCCATCATGAACTATCTCAAGCGGGCGTATAATCTGATGATTGGGGAAAGAACCGCGGAAGACATCAAGGTGAAGATCGGGTCCGTCTATCCGATGGAGAAGGAAACTTCGATGGAGGTGAGGGGCCGGGATCTGGTGGCGGGTCTTCCAAAAACACTGACGATCACCTCCCAGGAGGTGCGGGAGGCTCTCTTGGAGCCGGTGCAGATCATTCTGGAAAGTGTGCGGCTCACGCTGGAGCGTTGCCCACCCGAGCTTTCGAGCGATCTGGTGGAGCGGGGGGTGGTGTTGGCGGGGGGAGGGGCGCTGCTGCGGGGGTTTGACAGGCTTTTGAGCGAGGAGACGGGACTGCCGATTCATGTGGCGGAGGATCCCCTCAGCGCGGTTGTGGAGGGCACGGGAAAAGTCCTCGATGAACTGGAGTTTTTGACGAAACTTACAACTTCCGACGGTCGCGGGTAACCGCCTCCTGAGGAACCGGTTTCGAAAAAAAGAAAAACATGTCCCGCAAGTGGGTTTGGGTCGGTTCTGGCGCCGCCGTATTGGTGGGCGTGGTGGTCCTCTTTTTCGCCCCTGTGAGCTCCCGCCAAGCGGAGAAGGTCACGATTGAAACCATATCACCCGTGGCGCGGGCCTGGAGTGAGGTGAAAGTCCGTTTCGAGGATTTCCGGCAAAGTCTTCGTCGCGCGGACTCGCTGGATGAGGAGAACAGGAATCTGCGGGCGGAAAACGTGCGTTTGCAAACCGAGATCCGGCAGGTGGACTATCTGCGGACCGAAAACGACCGGTTCCGGGAGATGTTGGCGTTCCGTGATCAGCAATCCTACCGCCTCTTGGCCTGTCGGGTGGTGGAGCGGGATGCCTCGAACTGGTGGAATTCCGTCCTGGTCGATCGCGGATGGAATGACGATCCCAATCTGGCGCAGGACCAGCCGGTCGTGACGCCCCGCGGGATCGTGGGAAAGACGGGAACCGTGGGTCGCACGACAACCCGGGTGATGTTGATTTCCGACGAAAACTGCAAGGTAAGCGTTTTGACCGAGGGGTCGGGGGCCAGGGGGATTCTTCTCGGGGACACTCCGCTGAACGGGGGAGTGCCGGTCTGCAAAATGACCTTTGTCACACGGGAGGCGAAGTTTGAGGTGGGGGAAAGGGTTTTGACGACCGGCCTGGGCGGAACATTTCCGCCGAATCTTTTGGTGGGAACGGTGAGTGAAGCCCCCCCTTTGACGGCGGAAAAAAATTCCGGGCTTTATCGCGAGGGGCAGGTTGCGCCAGCGGCGGATCTCAACGACCTGAGAGAAATGTTTATTTTGACCGGGGGATCTCCGGCAAAAAAATGAACACCGCGTTCTGGCGTTTGGTTCTTCTTGCCCTTGGGGCTTGGTTCCTCCGTGCCGTGGGGCCGGCATGGTGCGGGGCCGGAGCCCTAGGAACCAATTTGCTGGGGGCAGTCGCGATTTGGGCGGCGTTGAGTCTGACCGTGCCGGCCTGGCTGGCATGGGTGGTGGGGGTGGGTCTCTTTTGGGATTTGGCCACCTTCTCCGCATTGGGCCATCACGCACTGGTCATGGGTGGGGTGGGGGTGCTGGTTCGCACCCAGAGGGGCTGGTGGGTGGGGGCTTCGTGGGGGGAGCAGGCTGTGGGGTCGATTTTAGCGGGAGTGGCATTTTTTACCTTGGACCGGTTTCTCCACTGTTTGGAGGTTCGGTCGTGGGTATGGCCTTTCTCCCTGAATATCGCCTTGGTCTTGGCTGGGACGATCAACGGTCTGGTTGCGGTCATTCTCGGAGCGTGGCTGGCAAGAGGGTCCGAGCCGGCCAGGGCGAAGAAGCGGGGAGGAGGACTCTGATGTTGATGGCACGCCCCCAGGTCAACTTGCCCAGGCGGATGGGCGCCGCCATGGTGGTTGTACTTCTGGCCGCGTTCATCCTTTTGCAGAGGCTCTTTGTCGTGCAGGTGCTGGAGGGCCAAAAGCATGCCCAGACGTTGATCCAGCAGACGACGATACCGATTCTTCTCTCTCCTCCGCGGGGACTGATCCTGGACCGGAACGGGCTGCCCTTGGCGGAAAACCGGGCGAGGTACGACGTGGATTTGTATGTGCGAGAGTTGATTGGAAACTACGCGCGGGCTCATCGCGGACGTTTGCCGATGACCCTGGTGGATGTGGGGATGGGCGAAAAAAAGAGGAAACAGAAGCAGGTGGATATTGAAAAAATTGTGGAGGAGACCTCGATGGAACCGCTGAGGAATCTAGGAATCGCCACGAATTACGACGTGGAAGAGCTGCGCAAACACAATCAGCAGCGGCCCAACACCCCCTTTCAGTTGGCGACCCAGATTGATTTCGCCACCCTGTCGCGGATGGCGGAGAGGGATCCGCGGATCCCCGGAGTCCAGGAGGCAGCGCGACCCGTGCGTTGGTATCCGTACGGGGCTTTGGCCTCGCACATCATGGGATTTGTCGGTGCTCCGGAGGAGCAGACGTTGGAGACCTTTCAGCCCGAGGTGATCGGGAAAGAGGGGATCGAAAAGGGGTTCGATGAGGATTTGGAGGGGGTTCCGGGGGGGAAGATTCTGAAGAAAAACAACCTCGGCTTTATCCTGGAGGAGCAAGGATACCAAGCGCCGGTGCCCGGACATAACGTGTATCTGACGCTGGATGCGCGCGTGCAGACGATTGTGGAGGGAGTGATGCGAAGGGTCGGGCGGGGGGCTTGTGTGGTGATGGATCCAAAATCGGGAGATATTTTGGCGATGTGTTCGGTGCCGAATTACGATCCGAACAGCTTTGTTCCGGGAGGGACGGGGAAGTCCACCGATTGGAAGCAGTTGATGACGGCGGAGACGAAGCCGATGCTGAATCGGGCCTTGGGCGCGTACGCCCCGGGCTCGACCTTCAAAACGTTGACGGCCTTGTCCGCGTTGGAGAATCCCGGGGCAAAATTCACCCCGCAGACGGTCATCCACAGCCCCGGCTCGATCGAACTGGCGGGAAGAACCTGGCATGATTGGAATCCTGACGGGCAGGGGGACATCACCCTGAAGCGCGGATTGGCCATGTCGTGCAACACCTTTTTTTACCAGCTGGGGGTGCGGACGGGGATCGAGTCGATCACCGAGATGGGAAAACGGATCGGATTTGGAGAGAGGCTTTTATTGAGGACGGATGGTGAACCGGCACTGGCCGGGGAGGATCCGGGAACCTTACCCGGGCGGGAGTGGATGGAGAATCGGATGGCACAGAGAAAAAAGGCGTACAAAGCCAAAATTGAAACGTGGGTTGCGGAGGGAAAAAAGAGCCCACGACCCAGTCCGCCGGCGATCGAGAGGTGGAGCGACGGACACACGGCCAACACCTCGATTGGGCAGGGGTTTGTGCGGGTCACACCGCTGCAAATGGCGGTGATGGTTTCGGCGGTGGCGAACGGGGGGACGGTGTATCGGCCCCGACTGGTGCAGGGTGTGGGACGAACGACGGAGAAGGGCACGAAGGCAACCAAGGAGTATCCTGGAGCGGTGATGCGGGGGGAGTTGGGGGTGAAACCGGAGAATCTTGCCGCGGTGCGGGAGGGTTTGCGTGCGGTGGTGACGGAGGGGACAGGAAAAAACGCAGCGGTAAAAGACGTCGAAGTGGCTGGGAAAACCGGGTCGGCGCAATTTGTGACAACGATCGGAGGCGGCACGGTGAAGGACACGCGGACCTGGTTCACCGGTTTCGCTCCCTTGAAAGATCCGCACTATGTGGTGATTGTGATCGTGGAGGGTGGAGTCTCAGGGGGGTCGACGTGTGCCCCCTTGGCATCGGAGATCTTCTTCAAGCTTTTTGAAATGGAGAAGGGGGTGATGCCTCAACTGGTGTATCAATCTCCCGTCGTCGGACATTTTCATGGTGTGACCGCCTCGGACGGGTCGTACACGCCGGGGGCGGGAGGCACGGGGGATGATGACAATGACAACGGCGGGTTGGGGGGATTTTTTAACTCGATGGACGAGGGCTTTGGAGCCGGGGCAAGCCGGGGATTGCGACGGCGATGAGGACAAAACGCGCTTTGCGGGGAATGCATTGGCCCAGCCTGATGCTGATGCTGGGGCTTTGCGCCTTTGGGGTCATGGTGATTTACAGCGCGACGCACACCAGCGAAGCCGCCGATCTGCGGCACGCGGCGGCACAACAGGCGGCTTGGGTCGGATTGGGCCTCGCCTGCTTTTTCTACTTTGCATTCGCGGACTATCACCGATGGGTGGATCAGGGCTGGTTTTGGTTTGGGGGAGGATTATGCCTGCTGCTTCTCGTCCTTGTCTTCGGGCGGGAGGTGAACGGTGCGAAAAGTTGGATCCGCCTTGGTCCGGTGGGCTTCCAGCCGGCCGAGGTGATGAAACTGGCCTTTTTGGCTGGGGCATGTGCTTTGATGGTGAAGTTGCGGGAGAGGGTGGAAAAGTTCAGCACGGTGCTCGCTCTGGTGGGGTTTGCCATGGTTCCGATTTTTCTCATTTTACGTCAGCCCGATCTGGGTTCGGCCGCGGTTTTTCTCCCCATATGCTTCGGTCTGCTTTATGTCGGCGGGACAAGGCTGCGATACCTGCTCATTCCCGCGGGCTTTGGATTGGCCGGGGTCTTGGCCGTCTACTTTTACGTGGGGCATCTGGGCAAGGAGCTGCCTTTTTTGAAGACGTACCAGAACAACCGAATCCGCACCTTCTTTGATCCAAATCTGGACCCGCTGGGGGCGGGGTGGACGATCCGGCAGTCGATCATTGCGATCGGCTCGGGGGGAGTGACGGGAAAGGGATATTTGCACGGGGACCAGAACCTGTATGGATTTTTGCCCAAAAACATTGCGTACAACGATTTTATCTTCTCCGTTCTGGGCGAGGAGTGGGGCTTTCTCGGGGGTGCGGCGGTGATCTTGGGGGAAGCCGCACTTCTTCTTTGCATTGCCTGGATCGGATGGAGGGCGCCAGACTTCACCGGCAGACTTTTGGCGGGGGGAGTTCTCGGAATGCTTTTCACACATTTTTTCATCAACGTGGGAATGACAATCAAGGTGGTACCCATCACCGGCATTCCCCTGCCCTTTGTCAGTTACGGAGGAACCTTCCTGGCCGTGTGCATGGCCGCGATGGGATTGATGCAAAGTGTATGGCGGCAAAGGCAACTGGGCTGATGCCCAAACCTTTGTCCCAAGAAAGGAAAACGACATGATACTGGAAGCGATCAAGAGAATCTTTGGTTTGAAAAAAAGGGAGGAGCGGCGGAGCCTGCTGCTCTCGGTGGAGCCGTTGGAGAAGCGCGTTGCCCTGCTGGAGGGAGGGGTGGTGGAGGAGTTCTCCATCGAGCGGGAGGGGGACCGCAGTATTTCCGGGAGCATCTACAAGGCACGGGTTCACAACGTTGAGCCCTCCCTGAAGGCGCTTTTTGTCGACATCGGGCTGGAGAAAAACGGCTTTTTGCATTTCTGGGATGCGGTGCCGGCTGCGATGGATGAGCAGATCGAGGCGGTGGAACGGAAGGGCGGGCGGGGGCGCCAGCCCCGGGTGACGAGCAACGATATCCCCCGGCTTTACCCTCCGGGATCGGAGGTGATTGTCCAGGTCAACAAGGGGCCGATCGGAACCAAGGGGGCGAGGGTCACGACAAACCTGAGTCTGCCGGGTCGCTACCTCGTGTTGATGCCTTTTGGCGAGATGAGCGGAGTTTCGCGAAAGATCGAGGATCCGGAGGAGCGCCGGCGGTTGCGTGGGATTCTGCAGGAGCTGGATGTCCCGGAGGGAATGGGGGTCATTTTGCGGACCAACGGGGAGGGCCTGCAGGCTCGCTATTTTGTGCGGGACCTGGCGCTTTTGCTGGAGCAGTGGCGCAAAGTGGAGGAGGGGATGAGGACAAAACCGGCTCCGGCGGTCTTGCTGGAGGAGCCGGACTTGGTCGAGCGATCCGTGCGCGACTTTCTGACGGAGGAGGTGGATGAGGTGCTGGTCGACAACGAGGAGGCGGAGAAAAGGGTCCGGGATCTGGTGGGGGCGATCTCCAAGAGGTCCTTGCGCAAGGTGAAGCGTCATCTTGCGGCGGAGCCGCTGTTTGAGGCGTTTGGGGTGAATCGACAGATCGAAAGCGCCCTTCGCCGGCAGGTCTGGCTGAAATCGGGGGCCTCCCTGGTGATCGATGAAACGGAGGCTTTGGTTTCGATCGACGTGAACACCGGGAAGTCCCGCGGCGGGAAGGATCATGATGACACGATCCGGCGAACCAACCTGGAGGCGGCGGAGGAGATCGCCCGCCAGCTGCGATTGCGGAATCTGGGCGGAATCATTGTGATCGACTTCATCGACATGCGGGCTCGGCGGGATCAGTTGGCGGTCTACGAAAAGTTCAAGGATTGTCTCCGGAGGGATCGGGCGCGGACGCACACCCTGCCGATTTCCCCCTTGGGCCTTCTGGAAATGACCCGGCAGAGAGTGCAGGAAAGTATCCGCAAGGCGGTGTATATGGAGTGCCCGAGTTGCCGCGGAAAAGGCATGGTGAAGTCCTACGAGACCATGAGCGTGGAAATCCAGAGGGAGATCAGCCGTGTTTTGCGAAATCATCCGAACGTGCACGAAATCAAGGTCCTGGTGCATCCGGGGGTGTTGCACCGATTGCGGACGGAGGACGACGAGTTGCTGATCCAGCTCCAGCGGCGCTGCTCGGGGGCGTTTAACTTCAAGGCCGATCCGACGGCCAATGTGGAGGATTTCAAAATTTTGGATGCGACGACGGATCAGCCCCTGGAGTGATGGAAGAGCCCCTTTCTCGAGCCATCGCGGAGGTCGCCTTGCTTGGAGAGGATGGCCGGGGGGAGATCGAGACCCGGGTCAGCCGTGGCCTGGCGAACGTGAATGGGGAGAACCCGGAGGAGTTGCGGGCGACGGTTCGGCGTCTTCTGGAGGAGGAGTCGGCTCGGCTGGCAGAAGAGATCCGGGGAGGAGCGAGCGGTTTGCGAGTGGCCCACCAGCGCGGGCACTTTTTCTCCGCCTTGCTGCGTGAATTGTGGATTCGTGCGGGTGGGGAAAACTCCGTCTCCCACCTGGTGATGGGCGCGGTGGGGGGGTTGGGGAGAGAGGAGATGAGCCCGGCGAGTGACCTGGATCTTGTCTTTCTGCGGGAAGAGTCCCAGCGGGAGGCGGCTGAGGAGGTGGTGAAAAAGGTTCTCTACATCCTTTGGGATCTTGGCTGCAAGGTGGGACACGCATGCCGGACGATGGAGGAGACCCTCGAGCGCTCGGAGGCGGAGCCGATGATCAAAACCGCCCTGTTGGACGCGCGGTATCTGGCGGGGTCGAAACCCCTTTGGGAGAAGTTCTGCGCGGAGCACAAGCGGAGGAGTTTGGAGAGGGATGTGGAGAAGTATCTTGCGTGGCGGTTGGAAAACCAGGAATCGAGGCATGCCAAGGAAGGGGGGACGGTTTTTGTCCAGGAGCCGAACTTAAAATCAGGAGTGGGGGGCCTGCGGGATTTTCACAATTTGCGGTGGGTGGGAAAAGTGTGCGGTCAGGGAGAGACGTTGGCCGAGCTTGTGCAGCGGGGTTGGTTGGGGGAGGCGGAGGCGAAGCAGGTGGAGCAGGCTTTCGCCTTTCTGATGATGGTGCGGGAGTGGCTGCACGTGGGGCAGGGAGGTCCGGGAGATGTCCTGACCCTTCGCAAGCAGGGGGAGTTGGCCGAGGCCATGGGATATCCGCAACCGAATATTTTGCGAAAAAGCGAGGCCCTGATGAGGGAGGTGTATGGTCATATGCGGGTTCTGCACCTTCTTTGCAACTCAACGGCAACCCGCCTCTGCCAGCAGCGGCTGGGAAAGCCGCGGGGCTTTTGGTCTTTTTTTGCGGGGTGGAAAGGGGCTCGTCGTGCTGCGGATGGGTTCGTTCTGGAGGGTGCGGAGCTTCAGGCGGCCCATCCGCAGATTTTTGTGGAGGACCCGGGGAGAATGATTCGGATGTTCCGGATCCTGCAGGACCAGGGGTCGGTCCCCGGGGCGGAGCTGAAGGCGCTGCAGAGAGCCCACTTTGGGTTGCTGACCGATGAGCTGATCCAGAGGAGGGAAGTGCAGGAGACCTTCCTCCACATTGTTCGGCAAAAAGGGAAAGTTGGACGAATCCTGCGGCTGATGCACGAGGCGGGAATTCTTGGACGGATGATTCCGGAGTTCGCCCCGCTGACCTGCCTTGTCCAACACGAGTTTTTTCACCGATATACGGCGGATGAGCACACCCTGGTCTGCCTCGAGCAGCTGGATGCCATGCTGGGATCCAAGGAGCCGGATCTACGGAAATATGCGGAACTGTACGCCAAGGTGGAGGTTCCGGACATTCTTGCCCTCGCGATTTTGCTGCATGACACGGGCAAGGCCGAGCTGACGAGAAACCATGAGGAGGTGGGAGCCGCGAATGCCGCCGCCGTGGCCCGAAGGTTTCATTTTGGGGGCAGGGAGCTCCGGCTCATGACCTTTCTGGTCGACCACCACATGACGCTGGGGGAGTACGCGCGGAAAAATCTCGAGGAGCCTGAAACGATCCGGGCCCTGGCAAGGATCGTTCAGGATCCGGAGCGGTTGGATCTGCTGATGTTGATCTCAGCCGCGGATGTGCGTGCGGTGGCGGGCAAAAATAACTGGTCGGGTTGGCGGGAGCTTTTGGTATGGGACCTTTACCAAAGGACCCAAAAGATGCTGGCGGGAGAGGAGGAGTTTTTGCGGGGGGAGGAGGAGAAGCAGGCAAAACGAAGGGCGGAAGTCCGGATGGTCCTTTCCAAAGAATTCACAGAAAAGGAGGCGAGCGAGCATCTGGAGCTGATGGGGCCCGCGTACCTGCGGATGTGCCCCGCAAGCCTGGTGATGCGGCATTTAGAGGGGATTCATGAATTTCTGGAGCGGCGGGTTTCGGGGGTGGATGCACTGGCCCCGCTCGTGAAGTGGATGGATCACGCAGAGGAGGGACACACCGAGGTGATCATCGTCACGTGGAACCGCGAGAGACTTTTTAGCAAGATTGCCGGAAGTTTCGCCGTGGCGGGGCTGAATATCCTGAGCGCGAATATCTTCACACGTCGGGATGATGTGGTGGTGGACACGTTCCGCGTGTGCAACGAGAGGATGGAGACGGTGAGCCATCCGGTGGATCGGGCGACTTTCGAGAAAACCTTGACGGAGGCTTTGAGTGAAACAGAGGACCATTTGACCGAGCGTATCGCAGAGGTGGGTCCCACCCTTTGGCAGAGATCCTTGGGGGAGGCGGAATTTCCGACCAGTTTGCGAATGGATCGGACCAGCGAGCCCGGACGCACCTTGGTTCATGTGGAGGCGCCGGATCGGATCGGACTTTTGCACGCCCTGACGAGGGCGATTGCCGACGTGGGAGTGCAGATCTCCGGGGCGCGGATCACCACGGAGAAGGGGGCGGCGTGGGACACGTTTGTGATCGTGGAGAAAGATGGGGAGCCGGTGGTGGAGGAGCAGCGATTGGACCGTCTTTTCCAAAGGCTGAAGGAGGTGGTCAGCCGGTGAGAGTGGCGGGACACGCTTTGGGAATTGAGCCGGATGATCTCGGCAGTTCCGATCGGTTGGCCAGAAAAGTTTTGCGGACCGTTCTGAAACGATTTCGTGTCGAGCGGGCGGCGCTGTATCTGCTCAATCCGAATCGGGGGGACTTGGAGATGGACTGCTCTGTGGGGGTGGGATCGAAGTGGCGTTCCAAGCGGGTGGGGTTGGGAAAAGGGGTGGTCGGTTGGGTGGCGAGCCGGGGAGAGGCGGCACGGGCGGATTTGGAAAAAGCCCCCGGGGGATTGGGCCTGGAGGGAAGCGAGATGGCGGCACCGATGAGCGATGGGGAAAGCTTGTTGGGGGTGATCGCGGTCGGAACTCGCAAGAAAAGGTATTTTCAAGCCGGACAGGAGCAGGAGTTGGCGGCGATGGCCCGAGAGGCGACAGGTTGGCTCCGATTGGCTTGGAGAGTCGCGGGAACCCGGGAGGAGGGGGATCGATCGGCCGCCTTGGCGGGAGTGGGGGCCGCCATCGGGGCCGAGGAGACGGCTTCTGCGATTCTTGAAAAAGTGACCGGGGAGGCGGCTCGTCTCTGCGGGGCAAATTTGGCGGCCCTTTTTTTGTTTGATCCGGTGGGGCAGACGTTGAGGCTGGAGGTTTGTCAGGGTGGCTCGAGCCGATATCGGAATCAGCCTCCGCTGGATGCCGCAGAGACGGCCTTGGGATATGTGGTTCGCCGACAGAAGCCGTGGTCGGTGGGACAAATTTCCGATCGTCCCCAAGATCCGCACACGGAGCTGATGAAGCGGGAAGGGATCCTTTCATTTCTCGCGGTTCCGTTGGCGGATAAGGGGGGAGCGTTGGGAATTTTGTGTGTTGGAACAAAAAAAGCGCGGCGTTTTTCCGACGCGGAAACGCGACTGTTCGAGGGATTGGCAGGTTTGGCGGCGGCGGCTTTGCAGCGAACGAAGTTGGCGGTGAAGTTGGGGCAGACGGAGGAGGAGCTCCGTCAGCGAGAGCGGCTTTCCTCGTTGGGCATGTTGGCGGCCGAAGTTGCGCACGAGGTGCGTAACCCTCTGGCCGTGATTCGCATGCTTTGGCATACGGCGGTCCGCGGATTGCAGCCCGGCAAGGAGCAACAGCGGGATTTGCAGTTAATTGAGACCAAGTTGGGGCAGATGAATGGAATTCTGGATCGGGTGCTGAATCTGGCACGCTCGGCCGACCCCGAGATGGGGGAAGTCAACGCCCGAGAGGTGATGGAGGAGGTGGCCTTGCTGGTGCGGATCAAAGTGTCGGCTGCAAAAATCCGGTTGAGGTTGCTTTTCCCGGAGCAGGAGACGATCCGGATCCGGGGGGACCGTTCCCAGCTGGAGCAGGCGGTTCTCAATCTTGTGCTCAATGCGCTCGAGGCGATGGGGGAGGGTGGGTGCCTCAAACTGACGGCAAAGAGGCGCGGGGATGAGGTTGTTTTCATTGTGGAGGATTCCGGCAAAGGAATGGAGAAGGAGGTGACGGATCGCCTGTTTGAGCCGTTTTTGTCGAGGCGATTGGGAGGGACCGGGTTGGGGATGGCCCTCGTCCGGCGGACCGTCGAGGCGCACGGGGGAAGATTACGGATTCAATCCAAGGAGGGTAAGGGGACGAGGGTCGAGATGACACTCCCCGGATGGCGGAACGAAAAAGAAGGCTGATCCCGGTTAGTTGATCAGCTTCTCAAGCTCCGGATCCTTGGGCACACCAAGTTCCAGGGCCCGGGTGTAGTGACGCTTGGCCAACTCCTTGGCGGGGGGAGTTTGGGTGGCGTAAATGACGGCCAAGTTGAAGTGGGCGTCACCGTATCCGTCGTCCAACTCGATCGCTTTCCGGCACTCCTGCTCGGCCGCCTCCTGCAGGCCTTTCCGGGAGCTCGAGATGCCGAGATAGTTGCGTGTCTTGGCATCGGCGGGGTCAAGGGCAACGGCGCGGCTCAGGATTTGGATCGCATCGTCGTATTTCTCCTGTTGGACCAGAGCGATGCCGAGAACGGAGTGGGAGAAGGCGTCGTTGGGTGCGACGCGGATTGCCTCGCGAAGAGCCTTTTCCGCCTCGGGGTATTTTTGCTGTTGAAAACGGACGACGCCCAGGTTGGACAGGGCGTAAATCGATTGGGGATACTTGGCGAGGATCTTTTCGTACGCAGCGGCAGCCTCGTCGAACTTCTTCTCGTTATACAAGGAGGTAGCCTGGGCAGCGGTGTCCTTGAACTCATCCGGGATGCGGGGTTTTTCAGAATACGTTTCGGGGCTGGCTGGCTTCTCGACTGCGGTGGAAAGGGTGGGAGAGGATGCGGGGGCGGAGGGAGCCGCCGGCTCGGGAGCGACCAAGGTGGGGGCGGAGAATTTCAGCATGCCTTGCTCCTCCTCCGTAAGGGTCAGGAGGGGAGAGCTGAGAACTTCGAGCTGGGTTTTCAGGGCATCCGTGGATACGGCCAGATTTTTGAACTCATCCAGCACGAGGCGTCGGGCGGCCTCGCGACGGGCCTGCTCCTTGAGCTGACGATCCAGAATGGATCGCAACATTCCATTCTCTTTCGCGAGGGTGGAGTCGGACTTTCCGGCGGCGCCGGCTTGCTGAAGCTGCGCGGTCAGGCTTGCGATCTTTGTTTTGTACTCCTCGTTGGCGCGAGCCAGCTCGGCCGATTTTCCGTTCGCCTCGGCCAGCTTCTTTTCCAGCTGGTCCACCTGTCCCCGCAGGGAGTTCATCTCGCCGGCTAATTCCCCGCCAGCTGCTTTTTTCAAAGACTCCTCCGCGGCGGTCAGCTTGCCGCGCAACGTGTTGTTTTCCTCCTGGAGCTTGGCGAGGTTGGCATCGGGGGCAGGGGCAGCGGAAAGTTTCTGTTGGAGTTGTTTTTTCTCCGCGACGGCTGTGTCCAGTTCGCTTTTCGCCTGGCGTAACTCTGTCCGAGCGGACTCCAACTCACCGGACAGATTGATGATCTTCTGGCGCAGGGCGGAGGGATCGTCCGCGTCAACGGAGGAGGGGGAGGAGGGGGACGATGCCGGAGCGGAGGGGGGAACCTCGGGCTTAGGCAGGGAGGGGGTGGATTTTTCCGTGGTGGCAGGGGGAGCCGTGGATGGAGCCGCCGCGGGGGTGGGTTTGGGGGCGGGGGCGGAGTCTTTGGCGGATTTGAGGGATTCCAATTTTTCCGTCAGGTACTTGATCCGATACTTGACGATGGTGGGTTCCCATTCGGGATTTTCATTTTTCAGCTTTTCGAGGCGTTGCATGGCGGTTTCATACTTTTCGCGGCCTTGGGAGTTTTGGCCCCCTTGGGTGAGCTTATCCCCCTCCTGGATCATGACATAGATTTGGAGGTAATCGTCCTGGGGGGATGCGGCGGAGTGGACTTGCGCGGGGATTGCCCACCCAAGGCAACCGATAAAAGCAATCCATAGAGTGTGCTTCATGAACAGGGATGAGAATTAGGCGATGAAAAGGGATTCGGGGCAAGTGAAAATCAGCCCCGTTGACGATAACTTTTCTATGTCTAAAGATAGGGATATGGATCTGGCCATTCCCCAGGGGGTTTTGGTGCTGAATCGCTTCTGGCAGGCGGTTCACATCTGTTCCGTGCGCAGGGCGTTCACCCTGCTTTACTTGGGGCACGCGCAGGTGGTGGAGGGAAACGGGGCGGGGGATGACTTTCGGACCTTTGATTTCCAGCGTTGGCGCGAGCTGAGCCGGGACTATGAGGGGGAGGATGCGGTGCGAACGATCAGCTTTCGGATCCGGATTCCCCGCGTGATTGTTCTGATGCTGTTTGATCGGATTCCCAAAAAGGAGGTCAAGCTGACGCGGCAGAACATCTTCGAAAGAGACTCCTATACCTGCCAGTACTGCGGGGAGGTGAAGGATCGGCGCGACCTGAATCTGGATCATGTCATCCCGCGGGATCACGGCGGCACGACGACGTGGGAAAATGTGGTTTGCTCCTGCATTCCGTGCAACACGCGGAAGGGGAACCGGAGGCCGCCGCAGGCCTCGATGAAGCTGATCCGCAAGCCGAAGAGGCCGAAGTTGAGGACGTTCCTGAACGTCCAAATTTCCCGAAACGGGCCCGAAACCTGGCGGCACTTTCTGGATTTGGCCTACTGGAATGTGGAGCTGAGCGACTGAAGAAGGGGGGCGGGGGAGCGCCCTGCGCGGGCTTGGGCGGTGCAGGGGAGCGGGCGCGGCTTTTCCCGGTGACCGAGAGCGGGATCTTTTTAGCTCATGCGGCGGTCGCCCCGATCAGCGGGCCGGCCCAAGCGGCGATGGATGCGTGGACGGCCGAGGCGGCCGCCGGAAGGCAGGAGGGGGATGAGGTTTGGGGCAGAGTCCGAAAGACAAGGGAAGTGGCGGGACGTTTTCTTGGCTGCGATTGGGATGAGGTGTCGTTGTTGGGACCGACGGCGTTGGGGTTGGGTTTGGTGGCTTTGGGGTTGAATTGGAAACCGGGAGACGAGGTGATTTTTGACCCGCTGGATTATCCTGCGAATGTTTATCCCTGGATGGATTTGGTCAGGCGCGGGGTCCGGCCGGTCGCCTTGGAGCGAAGTCCTGAGGAGGAGATTCGTTGGGCGACCATTGCGGCGAAAATTACGGCGAGGACAAAGTTGGTGAGTTTGGCGACCGCACACTACTTAAGCGGCCTGAGGCCGGAGCTGTCGGTAATTGGGCCCGAATTGAGGGCACGGAAGATTCTGCTTTGCCTTGACGGGATCCAGACGTTGGGAGTCTTGCCGACGGATTGGGCGGAGGCGGACTTTTTGGCGGCGGATGCCCACAAGTGGATGTTGGGACCCGTGGGGGCGGGCGTTTTCATGGTGCGACGAGGGGCTTGGGAGCGGTTGTCCCCGCCTCTCTTGGGTTCGTGGAACGTCGTGAGTCCGGATTTTCTGGCTCAGCCAAAGATGGTGATGGAGGGGGGAGGAAGAAGATATGAGCCGGGCAGTTTGAATCTTCCGGGGATCGAGGGAATGCGAGCCTCCCTCGAGTTGCTGGAGGGGTTGGGCCGGCCCGAGATCGCGGCTCATGTTTTGGGGCTGGCAGGGCGGATTCAAGAGGAGGCGCGCAGGAGGGGATTTTTGATCTATGGGAGGGGAGAGACGTCGCGGGCAATCACCAGCTTGCGGGAACCCAAGAGGGGATGGGGGGATTTGGCAAAAAAGTTGGAGGCGGCCCGGATTCGGGTCTCCTGGAGGAGGGAGCATCAGGGGACACTGCTTTTGCGTGTGTCCCCCCACATCTCGAACACGCAGGACGAGGTGGATGAATTTCTAAAAGTTTTGGGAAGAGCGGATTGACTCGAACTCCTTTTCTCGGCACGATTTTCAACTTACCCATCTTCTGGAATGAAACCCACTTACAACCCCTCCAAGCGCACCCGCAAGCGCCAGTTTGGCTTCCGGGCCCGCATGAAAACCAAGGGAGGGCGGGCTTTGATCGCGCGTCGTAGGGCACGCGGTCGTCGTCGCCTTCTGCCCAAAGGTGTGGAGCGCCACTACGCCCGCCACACCGGGGCGTGATCGGCGCCTGCCTCGGGCGCGCATTCTCCGACGCCGGCCGGACTTTCTGGCCATCCGCCGTGAAGGAGGCACTGAAAGTGGAGCTCAACTCAAACTCAACTGGCGCAAGCTGCCCCGGGAGGATCGTCGGATGGCCATCGTAGTCCCCAAGGCATGTGGAATTGCGGTGGTGAGAAACCGAATCAAACGTTGGGTTCGGGAAAGCTGGAGGCATCTGCAGTCGGAGGTTTCCCGCGGATCCGACTCGGTGTGGATTGCCCGGCCCTCGGCTGGAAAGGCGGGCATCGAGATTTTGCGCAAGGAGATGATCCGTTTGTACCAGCGGGCGGGATTATGGGAGGGGGGGCGATGAGGCATCTTTTTCTTTGGCTCATCCGCTGCCAAAGGGCATCGGCTCCTTTTTGGCGGACTCTTTTGGGGAGTCCCGGCTCCTGTTGCCGTTTTCACCCCACCTGCTCGGAGTATGCGATGGAGGGGATCGAGCGCCACGGGGTGATCCGCGGTGGTTTGCTCGCCGCCCGCAGGATTCTGCGTTGTCACCCATGGGGCGGCCCAGATCCCGACCCGGTCAAGGAGATGTTATGAAAAAGGGCGGGATGGACCGAAACTCCTGGATTGCGGCCGCAATCTGTTTCGCGCTGCTACTCCTGTATCCGAAGATTGTTGCCCACTACTATCCCCCTGGTCCGTCCAAGAAGGCGGCTGCGGGTCCAATGGTCTTGGCTCAAGGGGAACAAAAGAGCAACCCTGCATCTGTTCCGATTCTGACGCCCAAGGAAAGTTTGGCGCCCGGGTCGGTCACCCGGAAGGGTTCGGAGGAAACGGCAGTTTTGTCGAACAGCACGTTGCGCGTGATCTTCACTACGTGGGGTGGGGGAGTCCGCGAGGTGGAACTGCTGCAGCACAAGGCGGAGGGGGAAGGCAAAGAGACCCAAGTTCGGCTGAATTGGGGATCTCCGGACGCAATTTTTGAATTACGGGGATGGACGCCCCCGGGCGAGGGACTGGTTTGGAGTATCGAGAAAGCGGATCACGAAGAGGTGGTCTTGATCGCGCCCGCGCAAGTGGGGGGAGAGGTGAGGATTCGTCGAACCTTCCGGCTGACGGGGGAGTATGATCTCAGCTTTGTACAGGAGGTGGAAAATCTGGGCGGGGTACCGTTGGCCATGCCGGCCTATGCGTTGTCGGCCGGGGTGGGGGCTCCGGTCCATCTGCGTGCACAGGAGGAGGCCTACGTGGGTGGCGGTTGGTTTACCACGGACGGGACATACACCGCTCACAAGCTTCCCGAATTCAACGATTCGCGCTTCCTGTTTCTGTTCCCGCAAAAAGGAAAGGAGTTGGTGACGAGCCGGGAGGATCGGCCGGTGCAATGGGTGGCGGCAAAAAGCCAGTTTTTTGCGGTGGTATTGACGGCTCTGGGGACTCCGGCCTCAGGGGCGGAGGCACGGAAAGTGGAGTTGCGCGGGGAGAAAATGAGGGATGGAGGGGGGGCGGTGCCCGGGGTGGAAACCTGGATGAAATTGGCGGGATTTGATCTGGTGGCAGGCGGGAAAAATACCCGCACGTTCGGGCTGTATGCCGGCCCCAAAGAGGACTGGAGGTTGCGAAGACTGGCGCACGAGGAGGACAAGGTGATGGAGTTTGGGTGGATGGGAATCGTGAGCCGCCCACTCCTGGTGGTCATGAACACGATCGAGAAGGGTGTGGGTAATTACGGATGGTCGATCGTGATCCTGACGATTGTATTGAAGGCCATTCTCTGGATTCCGCAGGCCAAAGCGAACCAGAGCATGAAAAAAATGCAGATTCTCGCACCCAAGTTGAAGGAGATTCAGGAAAAGCACAAAGAGGACCCTGCAAAATTGAACACCGAGATGATGAAACTTTACCGGGACTACGGCGTGAATCCCCTGGGGGGCTGTCTTCCGATGCTCATCCAGATGCCGGTTTTTCTGGGCTTTTACTACATGCTGCTCAGCTCGGTGGAGCTGCGGGGCCAGGCATTTCTTTGGATCCATGATTTGTCGCGACCCGACACCATCGGGTATCTGCCCGGGTTGGGCCTACCGATCAACCCGATGCCTCTGATCATGACGGCTGCGATGGTTTGGAGCATGCACCTGACTCCCCAACCGCAAGGGGTGGACAATCCGGGGGCGAAGATGATGAAGTTGATGCCCATCATCATGTTGGTGTTTTGCTATAATTTCAGTTCCGCGTTATCCTTGTACTGGACCGTGCAAAACTTTCTTTCCATCGGACAGTTGATGTACAATTTGCGCCAACCCATGCCGAAACTGGAAAAGGTGGCCAAGCCGGTGGAGATGGTCAAACGGGGCCGCTGGAAGGGCGGAATGTGGGGGCGGAAATGAGCCTCGGAACAGACCCCAAGGGCGCACGGGAGCTGTTGGAAAACATGCTTGGTCACTTGGGGTTTGCCTTCACGCTGGAGGAGGAGAGGCGCGGAGAGGACGCGGTGCTGCATGTCCGGATGCAAAACCCGAGCCGGCTGATTGGGCGGGAGGGGGAGACGGTGGATGATCTGCAGTTTTTGCTGAACCGGATGCTGGCCCGGGGGGACGAGCCTGCGGCCCGCGTGATTGTGGACGTGGAAAACTTCCGCAAGGAACAGGAGGCGGGGTTGCTGGCGGAAATCCGGGAGATGGTCGATCGGGTACGGACATCGGGGGAGACGGTGGAGCTGCCGCCGATGAACGCCTATGAGCGCAGGATTATCCATCAAGCTTTCCAGAATGACCCTCATGTGGAGACGGTGAGTCCGGCGAGCCCGTCCCGTTTGAAACGGATCCGGGTTCGCCCGCGTCGGCCGGCCCAAGCCTGAGCGGGGAACCTCACAGAGGCGGAGAGGAAGGGATCCCGCCCCGGGAGTCGTGGGCGAGCCGGGGATTGGCGGTCGTTGCGTGGGTTTTTCTTTTTGCGCTGTTGACGGGAAGCGGGCTGTACCTCGGGGGGGCCCGCCGAGAATTTGCGGGGCCTGCATTTTTATTGGCCGGCGGTCTTTGGGTGTGTCTCGCTCTTCGGATTGTGGAGGGATGGCGGAGCGGTCGCCGGGTTCTGGACTGGATGGATGCGCCGGTATTTCTTTTTTTGGGATATGCCGCGTGGGCCGTGCAGCGGGCGCCGTGTGAGTACTTTGCGCGGGTGGAGTGGCTGTGGGCCTCCCTGTACGGAGCGGTTTTTCTCAGCGTCCGGCACCAGCTGGGCGGTCGCCGGATGATCCCGTGGATTCTGGGCTGGTTCCTTGCGGTGGCTTTTTTGACGGAGCTTTACGGCTTCCTCCATTTCCGCACGGGGGCATATCCGATCGGCCCGGTTCCCATTTTGGGTTGGGAGATGGTGGAGCGGCCGGACTATGAGGCGCGGATGTCGGGAACCTTTGGGTGTCCGAACCATTTTGGAAATTACCTCGTTCAGGCAGGGCTGGCGGCGGTGACACTGGTCGTCTGGCCGGATTTGGCTTGGCCATTGCGGGCGATTGCAGGCTGGAGTGCGGCGGCGAGTTCGGTGGGGGTTGGGCTTTCCATCTCGCGCGGAAGTTTTCTCGGGTGGCTGATCGGAAACGGGGTTTGGTTGGGGCGCTGGCTGCGGCGGGGTCCGTTGAACTGGGCGGGAAAGCTGGTCCTCCTAAGCCTGGTGGTGGGGGCGTTGGCTGGAGCTCTATCGTTGGCCCGTGGGGATGAGAAGATCATGAAGCGCTGGGATATGCTGCTTGGAAAGAAAGGAGAGGGTTGGGAGCGGTTGCTGAGTGGGGAGGGGGATTTTCGGATCGAACTGGCCCGAAATGGCCTGGAGATATGGAAACAAGCGCCTTGGTTTGGGCATGGGCCTGCGAGTTTCGATCTCGAGCACCTGCGATGGGCCGCCTGGAAAAAGGGCACGCGGGCTGTTTTCACACACAACGACTACGTCAACACCCTTTGTGATTACGGCGCCGTGGGATTCTTTTTTGTGTCCCTGTTTTGGATTTATCTGGCGCTCTTTTTGTGGCACCGGGGGAAGAGCCGAGGAAGCGATTCCAAGGCAGACGCGTGCACGGGGCTGGGGTGGTCGGTGGCTGCGCTGATGCTGGTTCACGCCTTGGTGGATTTCAACTACCACATACCTGCGACGGCCATCTCCTCGTTTTTGCTCCTGGGGATCGCAACGGCCGTCATTTGGCCCGAACGCGCGGCTTTGCGGAAAGCCTGGCTCCATGTTCTTTTTATGCTTCTTGCGACAGGGTTGGCGGTGGGAACCGCGGCTCGCGGATGGGGGACCTGGGCAGGGTGGAGATCGATTCCCGAAAAAGGCGCGGAGGCCGCAAAGCTTCCGGTGGAAACCCTGGAAAAGATGGGGCAGGAAATGGACCGATGGGATCCACGCTCCCCCGTCCTGGCGGAAACCTTGGCAGACGCCTACCGGCTGAAGCTAACCGAGGTCTATTTTTCGCCACAGGAATCCTCGCCCGAGGCTGCACGTTTGCGAAAGGAGAAGTTGGATCGTCTGGCGGAAGCCGCCATCCTTTGGTACCGAAAAGCGGAGGAGCGCAGTCCAAAGGATGATGCTTACTATGTCCGCAGAGCCAGTGTCCTTGATTTGCAGGGAAAGTTTTCGGAGGCGGAGGTTCTTTACCGGATGGGCATGCAAAAACGGCCGAACGGAAAGTTTTTCGCCGTCAGTTATGGCAATCATCTTTGGCGAAAAGGGGATTTGGAGGGTGCGAAGGTGGAATTTGAAAAGGCGATTGCATTGCCCGGGGATGTGCGCGCCGGAAACTCTGCAGAAAAAGATTCGACGAAAGAAGCCGAAGAGATGTTGGCCCAGGTAAAAGAGTGGATTGCGAAAGGCGGGGGAGTTCGGCAGGTTAAGAAATTCAACCCAAGAGAGGATTAACATGAGAAACCTTGAGACAACTTTGATTTTAGTGAAACCGGATGCCGTCGAGGAGGGGCTCACGGGGGAGGTTCTCCACCGGCTGGAAAAGAGCGGCCTGAAGATTCTCAACTGCCGGATGCTTCGTTTGGATGGGCCCTTGCTGAAGGAACACTATGCGCACCTGGCCCAGATGCCCTTCTTCCCTGAAATCGAAAAGTTCATGTCCTCAGGGCCTGTTGTGGCGGTGGCCTTGGCCGGAGAGAGTGCGATTACGAAAGTGAGGGACCTTCTCGGGCCGACCGACAGTGCCAAGGCGCCCAAGGGAACGATTCGTGGGGATTTGGGCAAAGACAAGATGCACAACGTTCTGCATGCCTCCGATTCCTTGGAGACGGCGCAAGCGGAGCTACGCAGGTTTTTCGGGTCAACCGATCCCAGGGTGTAGACCACCGGGAGGGATTTTATGGGGCGCGGAGGATCTCGATCTTCTGAACGTCCCCAACGCCCGCCCCCACCAACGCGGCCCCTGCAAGGTGCGGAACATTTCCAATTTTGGGGATCGGGGGGATACCCACGCCGGGGTTCAGTCTCATTTTTTCGAACCGGGCCAACGCGAGCAGATCCAGGGCAACGGGATCGGTGGAGGCGAGAAGAATCCCCGGGGTGCAGGAGTAGTTCGCGTCAAACTCCTTTCCTCCGGCAAATTTAAGGATCAAGCCGTCGGAAATATGAAGAACGGTTTTTGGCTTGAGAAGGGGGTCACTCATGAGGATCTCGCCCACGGTGGTGTCCTGATCGGCATTGGGTTTCAGGAGCCGACGTGAGTTGTCGACGCTCCCCAGGGCCAGGGAGATGCAGCATCCGTAGATTCCCACGTCCGGATCGCTGGTCATCGATCCCAGGTTGACGACTTTCACCTCCTTGGGGGTGATCAGTTTGGTGAAGTAGGACCAGTATGGAATTTTGTCCGAGTTTGATCCCGTTCCCCCCGAGGCGAGAGGCAGTCCATCCATCAGGGAGGGCTGGAATTTCAGATCCCCATAGATGAGCTGGCCCATGGTGGGGTTGAAGTAGGGGGTGGAATCGGGGTCGAACCCGAGGCCCGGAATATCGGACGCGGCTGAGGCAATGACGGCGCGAACCTGGACTTGTCCCGGGGTCTGACGAACGGGGTAACCGGATTTTGTCATGTCCACCTCACGCTTGTCCCACAGGGTGATCTGGTCGGGTTTGACTCCCGCCGCGACGAGGCTGGCGGTAACGGCATCCGCCAGCTCGCGGCGGGTGCCGGTACGGGGGTCACCCCGGGCAGTGACTTTGACGGCGACGGAGTCGGAGGGTTGAATGCCCAGCTCCCTCCATGCCTCGGAGGGAGTGGTTTTTCCCGTCAGCGTGGTGAGGAGCGAGGCGACGGCTACCTTTAATTTGTCGGGTTTGGGATCGAAATTCGTGAGGAGGGAGGGATCCTCAATCATCGCGACGCGGGATTTTGGAGCATCGGCGGCAGCCAGGGGGTGGAGGGGCAAAAGATGAGGTGTCGCGAAGAGAAGCAGGGTTGCCAGAAGGTGGTGCAGTGAGAGGCTCGCCTCACGGCGAAGGTTGGGAGCGGGGTGGAGGGAGAGGGCGGGCATGGAGTTATTAAGATGCAGGAAAGTGGGGGATTGAGCAACTGGGGGGAAAGACTTGCGGGTTGGCGGGGAGAGGAGAGAACGGAATCCTATGGGGTTTTCTGCCGAGACGATCGAAAGGGTAAGGAGAGCGAGCGATCTGGTGGAGGTGGCGGGTGCGGTGGTTCAACTCAAGCGGGTTGGAAACAATTTTCGTGGATTGAGTCCGTTTAAAAAGGAGAAGACCCCCTCCTTTTATGTCCATCCCGACAAGCAGTTCTTCAAATGTTTCAGCACGGGGACGGGAGGGGACGTGTTTCGTTTCCTGATGATGACGGAGGGATTGGATTTTCCCGCGGCGGTGCGGAGATTGGCGGAGCGGGCGGGGGTGCATCTGGAGGAGGAGGCGGGGGGAGGAGGAGGGGGGGACGGGGGAAGCGGTGCGGAGCGGGAGAGACTGCGGCAAATTCACGCCTCGCTGGCGTTGCATTGGAGGGATCTGTTGGATCGGGATCCATCGGCCGAGGCGGCCCGGTCTTATCTCAACGAGCGGCAAATCCCCCACGAATGGATCCCAAGGTTTGGCTTGGGCTTCGCCCCGGCAGCCTGGACGGCAACTTTGGATTGGGGAAAGAAAAACGGTTTTTCGGAGGAGGAGATGATTGCCTCGGGGGTCTCCCTTCGGTCCCAGTCCGGCCGTGTGTACGACCGGTTTCGGAATCGGCTGATGTTCCCGATCCTGGATGAGGGCGGCAGGGTCATAGCGTTTAGCGGGCGGGTGTTGGCGGGGGCGGAACCGGAGGAGCCGAAGTACGTGAACTCCCCCGAGACCATGATTTTCAAAAAAGGGCGGGTTCTGTTCGGATTTGACCGGGCGCGGCGGGCCATGGCGGAGGAGGGTCGCGCCATCGTGTGTGAGGGGCAGCTGGACGTCTTGCGGGCCCAGGCGGCGGGTTTTTTGGAGGCGGTGGCGCCGCTGGGCACGGGCTTTACGGAGGAGCATGCGAAGTTGATCGGCCGCTTTGCAAAAGAGATCGTGATTTGTCTGGATGCGGATGTGGCGGGGGACCGCGCGGCGGGAAGGTTGGGCGGAATTTTGTTGGAGGGGGGGCAGGGGTGGGGAGGGCTGGCCAAAGCGGAGCTGGGGGTGAAGGTCGTTCGTTTGCCGGCAGGGGATGATCCGGATTCTCTGATCCGAAGGGGTGGTGCGGAGGCGTTCCGGGAGAAATTGGAGGCAGCGGTCGACTTTTTGGATTTTTATGTCGACTGGCAGAGAAAGCAGGAGGGGGAAACTCCAGCTGGGAGAAGACGGGTGGTGGAGTCCGTGGCCAAGCTGTTGGGAATGGTGGAAAGTGCGGTCAGTCGCACCGGCTTGGTTGCCAAGGCAGCCTCCCGCCTGGGGTTGGGGGAAAATCTGGTGATGGATGAGGTGGAAAAAGCGCGGGAGGTGGCGGCCAAGATCGCCGGCCGGAGTGAACGGCAGGAACCGCCTGGAATCCAGATTACCAAACCGTTGGACGTCCATCCGGTGATGCGGGAACTTTTTCTGCTGGTGCTGGGGCAGCCCGCAAAATTTCCGGAGGTGGAGCGGCGCTTGGATGAGTTGTGGTTGAAAAACCTGGGTGGCGAGGAACTTTATCTGAAGATTCGGGACCTATTCCGGAACGATTGTTGGACGGGCTTGGGGGATCTTTTGCCGCAACTTTCGGCTGAGGAGCAGGATTTTTTGACAGGTTTGGAGGCCGGGGTTTGGGAGAAGTCGCAAGAAGAGGATTGGGACAAGGCGCTGGAGGGGCTGGGCGGAAGGTTGGAGGGGGACTTCCTGAGGCGGGAGGCGGAGCGGTTATCCGCAAAGCTCCGGGCGATGGAGGCGGGGGATCCCCATGCGGTGGAAGTCCTTCGCCAGCAGGGGGAACTGCTGAGGAGAAGGGCGCGTTTGACAGCAGGGGGAGTGAAAGCTAATGCTTAACGTTTGCCCTTATGCCTAAAACGAAGATGGATCCCCTGACAAACGAGTGAAAAAAGTAGCGAAAAGCAAGGCGATCCAAGCCCCCAAACTGAGTGCCTCACGCGGCAAGGTGAAGGCGGAGGAGCCGCCCGTGATGTCGGAGGAGCCGTCGGAGGCGGATTTGGCGATGGCGGAGGTGGAGGCCAAGGAGGCCCTGAACGGAAGCGATTCCACCCCTTCGGCGGAAAACAACGGGCTGGGGATCTGGGCACAAAGTCCTGAGAAACAGGAGCGGCTGCGGGAACTGATCAAGCTGGCCAGGGAGCAGGGATACCTGACCTATGACGATCTGCACGAGGCTTTGCCCGAGACGGTGACGAAGCCGGAGCAGGTCGAAGGCGTGCTGATTTTCCTCCGAAATTTCGAGATCGACGTGATCGAATCGAGCGAGGTTGACCGCTACAAGAAGCCGGCGCGGGAGGAGGACGGCAGCGAGGCAGTCGTCACGGATGAGAAGCCGGAAAAGCTGGATATTCTGGATGATCCCGTGCGGATGTACCTGCGCCAGATGGGGCAGGTTCCCCTGCTGACCCGTGAACAGGAGGTGGAGATTTCGAAGAGAATCGAGGAGTCGGACATCGGGGCCGTGCTGCATCTGCACAAGTTTGGTTTTATCGCGAAGGAGTACATTTCGCTCGGGGAGAAGCTTCTCAATTCCCGCGAGCGATTCGACCGCGTCATTCAGGACAAAAAGATTGAGGGGCGGGAGAAGTACATGACGGCGTTGAAAACGCTGGTCAAGCAACTCCACGCCGTTCACGAAAAGTCCCACAAGATTTACTCCCGGATGTTCGATGCAAAATCCGCGTTGGCGAAGAACAGGATTCTGAAGGAGCTGTCCAAGCAGCAGGAAGCCGCGGAAAAGCTGTTTACCCGCTTTTTCTTCAAGCAAAAAGTGCTGGAGGAGTTCATCGCGGTGGCGGACAACATCCACCGTCAGTTGCAGGACAAGACGGCGGAGCTGGAGTCGATCCTGAAATCGAAATCCCGAAGCCGGCAGCAGGAAAGCAGGAAGAAGGCCCTAAAGGAGGAGATCGAGGAGATTGAGCACGGTGCCCGTCTGTCCCGGGATGAATTTTTCACCCACCATCGCGACCTGAGGGAGTGGGTGCGGAAGGCCATGCGGGCCAAGACGGAAATGGTCGAGGCGAATCTGCGCCTGGTCATTTCGATCGCGAAGAAGTACACGAATCGCGGGCTCTCCTTTCTCGACCTGATCCAGGAGGGGAACATGGGGTTGATGAAGGCGGTGGAAAAGTTTGAGTACCGCCGGGGGTACAAATTCTCGACCTACGCGACGTGGTGGATCCGTCAGGCGATCACGCGAAGCATAGCGGACCAGGCCCGCACGATCCGGATTCCCGTCCACATGATCGAGACGATCAACAAGCTGATGCGGGTGCAGAAGCAGTTGGTGCAGGAGTTCGGGAGGGAACCCACTCCCGAAGAGGTAGCGGACGAGACGGGAATGCCGGTGGAGAGGGTGCGAGCGGTTTTGAAGATGGCCCAGCAGCCGATTTCCCTGCAGGCCCAGGTGGGAGACAGTGACGACACGACCTTCGGGGATTTTATCGAGGACAAGTCGGCCGAGAACCCATCGGACATGACGGCTTACTCGATGTTGAAGGAAAAGATCAAGGATGTGCTGGATAGTTTGACGGACCGTGAGAGAGCGGTGTTGGAGCAGAGGTTTGGGCTGGTGGATGGATACTCGCGGACCTTGGAAGAGGTGGGGCGACAGTTTAAGGTGACCCGGGAACGCATCCGGCAGATCGAAGCCAAAGCGTTGAGGAAAATGCGGCATCCGACGCGGATCCGGCATCTGCGTGGATTTTTAGAGAACGAACATCAGTTGTAGTTCTTGGGGTTCGGGGGGTTGAAATGGGGGGTGGGGAGTATTAAAGTCCTTTCATTGGGGGTATAGCTCAGTTGGTAGAGCGTCTCGTTCGCAATGAGAAGGTCAGGGGTTCGAATCCCCTTACCTCCAAAGCAAAGCGTGGAGGTATCATCTGCAAATCCGCGGAGCGGGAGTTTAGGATGGATCTGGGGTTGGTCGAAGGGGGACCAATCCCCTTACCCCCAAGGATAAGCGTGGGGATAGATATCAAAATTCGCAGTGGGGTAATTAAGGAAGTTTTCTGCACACGGTCAACCTGACAAGGCCGAGGGACATCGAGCGGGTGAAGAGAAGCTTAAGTCCGGCCTCGTGGAGCTCGTGGCAGAGCGCGGAGGGGGCGGGGAATTCGGAAATACTTCGGGCCAGGTATCGGAAAGAGTCGCCATGGCGGGTGAGGAGTTGGGCCACCCAGGGCATGAAATGAAACAGGTAAAAGTTCCAAAAGAATTTCCACGGGAAAGGGGGAGGGCTGAACTCCAGCAGGGCAAAGATCCCGCCCGGTTGAAGGACCCGATGGATTTCCGAAAGGCCCTTGGGCCGGTCGGCAAAGTTACGCAGTCCGAAGGCGAGGGTGACGGCATCCATCGTCTGACCTGGAAAGGGAAGGTTGAGGGCATCCCCCTCCACGGTTTGTCTCACCCCACGGGCCTTTGCCCGTTCCAGCAGCGGCCGGCAGAAATCCAGGGCGATCACCTCGGCGGTGGGGAAATTTTTTTGGAGAAGCAGGCTTACGTCGCCCGAGCCGCAGGCCAGATCCAGGATTTTTTTTGGGGAGGGACGCTTCAGGGATGCAACAAGCATTTCCCGCCAACCGGCATCCAGGCCGAGGCTAAAGAGCCGGTTGAACCGGTCGTAGGACGGTGCGAGATCGGAAAATAGGGTGCGGATCCGCGTGGCGTGATCGGGCGTGTTCAGCTGGCTGCGGATTTCGCGGGCGTGTTGGGCGAGGTGGTGGTGAAGGTGAGGTTTTCCTTGTCGGCCCCGACTTTGACACGATCCCCGGACTTGATTTTTCCGCGAATGACCTCCTCAGCGATCGGATCCTCCAGGTAGCGTTCGATCGCACGGCGCAGCGGGCGGGCACCGTAGACCGGCTCGTATCCCTTTTCGATGAGGAAGGTGGAGGCTTCCGGGGTGAGTTCGATTTCGACCCCTTTTTCCCGGACCCGGGCCGCAACTTTGGCGACCTCCAGGGATACGATCTTCGCAAGGTCGTCACGGGTGAGGGAGTGAAAGACGATCTGGTCGTCGAGCCGGTTGAGAAATTCCGGTTTGAAGATCTTTTTGGTCTCCCCGAGGATCTTTTCCTTGATCGCGTTGTAGTCCTGCTCGTGAACGGGGGTGCCGAAGCCCATCACATTCCCTTTGCGAATCAACTCCGCTCCCACGTTGGAGGTCATGATGATGATGGTGTTTCGGAAGTCGACCTTTCGGGCAAGGCTGTCGGTCACCTGTCCGTCTTCGAGGATCTGGAGCAGGACGTTCCAGACATCGGGGTGAGCCTTCTCAATTTCGTCGAAGAGGACAACGCAATAGGGGCGACGGCGGACTTTTTCGGTCAGCTGGCCGCCTTCCTCGTAGCCGACGTAGCCGGGAGGGGACCCGATGAGGCGGGAAACATTGAACTTTTCCATGTATTCCGACATATCGAGTTGGACGAGGGCGTCCTTTTCCCCGAAGACCTCTTCGGCGAGCGCTTTGGCGAGGTGGGTTTTCCCGACCCCGGTGGGACCGAGGAAGATGAAGGAGCCGATCGGACGCTTTGGGTCTTTCAGATCCGCCCGGGAGCGCCGAAGGGCTTTCGCGAGGGCCTGGACGGCCTCGTTTTGGCCGATGACGCGGGACTGGAGGGTTTCCCCGATGTTCAGGAGCTTGGAGAGATCGCCCTCGCCCATCCGGGTCAGAGGGATGCCGGTCCACTTCGAGATGACGTGTTTGACGTCCTCCTCGCCGACATCGACGATGATTTCATCCCGTTTTTTTCGCCACGCATTCAGGTCCGCTTCGAGCTTGGCGGCGGCCTCTTTCTCGCGGTCGCGAAGGGAGGCGGCCTTTTCGAAATCCTGGGCCTTGATGGCCGCCTCTTTGTCGGCGCGGATCGTTTCCATCTCCGCCTCGGCGGATTTGAATTCGGGGGGACGGATGCTGGCGGCGATGCGGCAGCGGGAACCTGCCTCATCCATCACATCGATGGCCTTGTCCGGCAGATAGCGGCCGGTGATATAGCGTTCGCTCAGGCGGACCGCGGATGCGATGGCCTCGTTCGAGATCTTGGCGTGGTGATGCTCCTCATATTTGGCGCGAAGGCCGTGGAGAATCGCGATCGCCTCGTCGATCGTGGGGGCGTCGACTCGAACCGTCTGGAAGCGGCGCTCGAGGGCGGAATCCTTTTCGATGTACTTGCGGTACTCGTTCATCGTGGTGGCGCCGATGCACTGGAGTTCCCCCCGGGAGAGGGCGGGCTTGATGATGTTCGAGGCGTCCATCGCGCCCTCGGCGGAACCGGCTCCCACGAGGGTGTGGAGCTCGTCGATGAAAAGGATGACCGACTTCAGCTTGCGAATCTCCTCCATCACGGCCTTGATCCGTTCCTCGAACTGGCCGCGGTATTTCGTGCCGGCAACCATCAGGGCGAGATCGAGGGTGATGACCTTTTTGTCGCGAAGGATTTCGGGGACGTTGCCGGAGGCGATTTCCTGGGCCAGGCCCTCCACGATGGCAGTTTTGCCCACGCCGGCTTCCCCGATCAGAACGGGGTTGTTCTTGGTCCTGCGGCAGAGGATCTGCACGACGCGCTCAATTTCGTTTTTGCGCCCGATGACGGGGTCCATCTCCCCCTTGCGGGCAAGCTCGGTGAGATCCCGCCCAAACGCCTTCAAGGCGGGGGTTTTCACATCTTTCCGACCCGCGGCTGACCCTGCGGAGGGGGCGGATTCGGGACCGGTGGCGGCTGTTTCCTCCATCCCGCCCTGGGGCTCTGCTCCCTCCTCGAAATTGGGGTCGAGCTCTTTGAGAACCTCCTGCCGGGCTCGTTCGATGTCGACCTCGAGGGATTTGAGGACGCGGGCGGCGACCCCGTCCCCCTCGCGTAGAAGACCGAGGAGAATATGCTCCGTGCCGACGTAGGAGTGATGGAGCGCCTTGGCCTCCTTGCTGGCCAGCGCGAGAACCTTCTTCACGCGGGGGGTGTACGGGATATTGCCGGTGACCTTGGTGTCGGGCCCGGTGCCGACCTGCTTTTCAACCTCCATGCGCACCGTGTCCAAATCGAGACCCATTTTTTGGAGCACATTCACGGCGACTCCCTGCCCCAGCTTGATCAGGCCGAGGAGAATGTGTTCCGTGCCCACGTAGTTGTGGTTGAAGCGGTCGGCCTCCTTGCGGGCAAGGGCGAGGACCTGCTGGGCGCGGGGGGTGAAATTATTCACAGAAAGAAGGATAACCCAACAGGCTTAGAGGTGCAATTTGCGCATGGCGGGCTCGGTGACGCCCTTGAGTTTTTCGCGCAGGAGATCGGCGCGGAAGGCATCGCGCTCCTCGGCGCCCAGCTTTTTCTGGGAGGCTTGCTGAAGATGGGCGGGTTGGGTGGTGATGAGGAGGGAGTCGAGCTTGGGCTTCAGGTTGGCGGGAAGGAGGGAAAGATCGGCGGCGAGACGCAGAAGACTCAAGAGGTTGAGGGCCTCCTTCGACGAGATGGAGTGGGAGTGAAGGACAATGCCGTAGGAGCGGCCGACCTGATCGGCGAGCATGCGGGCTTTTTCCTGAACCAGCTTCTGGCGGGCGTTGTTTTCCAGGTCGGTGAGTTGGCGAACGACTTTGACGAGGCGATCCAGAATCTGCCGTTCCGATTCGCCGAGGGTGGTCTGATTGGAGATCTGGAACAGGTTGCCGAGGGCCTCGGTTCCCTCGCCGTAGAGCCCGCGGACGGCGAGGCCGAGTTGGTTGACCGATTTGATGACCTGATTGATCTGCTCGCCCAAAACGAGGCCGGGAAGATGGAGCATGGCGGAGGCACGCATTCCGGTGCCGACGTTGGTCGGGCAGGCGGTGAGGTAGCCGAGGGATGGGGAGAAAGAGAATTCGAGTTTGTCCTCCAGGGCGGTGTCGAGTTTGTCGGCGGCCTCCCAAGCCTCGAGGAGATGGAAGCCCGGGCGGAGGGCCTGAAGGCGGATGTGGTCCTCCTCGTTGATCATGACGGAGAGGGATTCGTCCCCGTTCACAACCAGGCCGCTCCCGGCGTTTTTGGCGGCATGTTCGCGGCTGATCAGGTGTTTTTCCACGAGAAGCTGCTTGTCGAGGGGAGTGAGCGTTTCCATGGCAACGGAGACCTTGGTGGGACGCATCGGGGGGAGGTCGGACACGGCGGGCTGGATCGTCTCGAGAAGTTTCAGGCGATCGGCTTTCTTGAGCCAGCCCGGGAAGGCGAAGTCTTTGACATTGCGGGCGAGCCGGACGCGGCTGGTGATGACGATGCCCGGATCGGTCTCCGGGTTGGGGGCGGCGGAGGGGTGTCCGTTTTCCGCTTTCATCGGAGTGGAGAATACCTTTGGAACCGGAAGTTGGCAACGGGATGCGCGGATGTGTGAGTTGACGAAGCGAATAACCCCCGAGACGATGGGGGCATGGCAGCGATCCGAACAACGGAGTATGCGGTGAGGGCCTTGGTGGCGTTGGCACTGGAGGGGCAGGGTGGAGGGGTGAAAAGGGCCTCGGCTCTGGCCCAGGTTTCGGGAACGCCGGGAAAATTCATGGAACAGGTGTTGCGGTTGTTGCGCCAGGGTGGTTTTGTGGCGAGTCGGCGTGGGTCGGGGGGTGGTTATGGGTTGGCGCGGTCCGCGGAGAAGATCCGGATGAGTGATGTGGTGGCTTGGGTGGACGGCAGGGGGCAGGGCAGGGAGGCGGGCCGGGGGGATGCCGTGGGGGAGGTGTGGGGAAAATTGCAGAGAGATGCGGCCCGTGCGGCGAGCAGCGTTTTGGCGGAGGAGACGTTGGGCCGTTTGGTGGAGCGGGTGAAAGCGAAGTCAGCTGCGAAGGGGAGGACGACCGAGTATCAGATTTGAGGGCGGGGGCATGGCTTGCCCCGCCCCGCGTTCCGTTTCATAATCCCCCACATGTCCTGGGGAAATTCTTGGAATCGTTGGGCGGGAGCGGAGGGGCCGATGTTCACCCTGGGTCAATTCCGGGTGGATTTGACGACGCTCCTGGTCGGAGTGCACACGCTGGCGATGGCGCTGGTGGCGGTCGGAACGGCGGCGGGTTTGGGAGGTTGGGTTGCGGAGGGTGTTTTTTCGCCGATTCACCTGGGTCAGGGGCACGTGTGGACCTTGGTGACGTATCCGTTCGTCCACGACATCCGGCAGGAGGGAATCTGGTTTGCCTTGGAGATGCTGATGTTTTTCTGGTTTGGACGGGAGGTGGAATCGGCGATGGGACGCAGGGCGCTGGGGCTGTTGTATGCCGCGCTGGCGATCGGCCCGGCTCTCCTGCTGGCGGGTTTGGCGCCATGGTTGGGTTCGGCGACGTTGGCGGGGTCAGGAACAATTCACTTTGCGATCTTTCTTTCCTTTTGTGCGTTGCACCCCGGGGCGCAGTTTTTCTTTGGATTGGCCGCGAAGTGGGTGGGATGGATTCTTGTTGCGGTTTATAGCCTGACGTATTTTGCGGGACGGGACTGGTCGGGGGCAATCCAGCTGTGGGCGACGGCACTTTTGGCGGTGGGATGGGTACGGGGGGTGGGGGTCTCCTGGCCGAAGATTTCCTTCTCGCGGCGGTCGAAAGGTGCGGGAAAGAAAAAGGTGGCGCCGAAAAAGACAGGTTTGCTCCCGTTGGAAAAAGTGGATCCGATTTTGGAGAAGATCTCGCGTGAGGGAATGGGGTCGTTGACCCCTGCGGAGAGGAAGCTTTTGGAGGATGCGCGGGCAAAACTGATGCAGAAGGATCGGTCCAGCGGCCCGGTTCGTTGACGGAGCGAGATGGCTCCGGTTCGAGAGGGTGAGGCGGCGGTGCGGGTGGACGCGCCGGACTGGAGGCCGCGGGAGCGGAGCGTTCTCTGTTTTGTTGTGAGGGAGGGCAGGATTCTTTTGATTGAGAAGAAGCGCGGGTTGGGGGCGGGAAAGGTGAACGGGCCGGGGGGAAGAATGGAGAAGGGGGAGACGCCGGTGCAGGCGGCGGTCAGGGAGACGCGGGAGGAGGTTGGAATCACCCCGATGGGGTTGGAGTGGGCGGGGGAGCTTTCTTTTCAATTTCGAGATGGGTATTCGCTTCACTGCACCGTGTACCGGGCGGACGGTTGGGAGGGGGAGTTGGTGGAGACGGATGAGGCCAAGCCGTTTTGGATGGGGACGGACCAGATCCCGTATGAGCGGATGTGGGCGGATGACGCGTACTGGATGCCGAAACTGTTGGCGGGGGAAAAGTTCCGGGGTTGGTTCGAATTCGACGGAGAGCGGATGGAGTGGTCGAAAATGGAGAAAGCATGAGCCGGCGGGTGCTGGTCACGGGGGCGGCGGGCTTCATCGGGTACCATCTGAGCGAGCGACTTCTGCGGCAGGGGGATGAGGTCATCGGTCTCGACAACCTGAACGACTACTACGATGTCAGGCTCAAGGAGGCGCGGCGGGCGCGTTTGCAAAAGAGCGGGGCATTCCGCTTTTTGAAGATCGATCTGGGGGATCGGACGGGAGTGGAGAAACTTTGGAAGGAGGTTCGGCCCGAGGTGGTTGTGCATCTGGCGGCGCAGGCAGGGGTGCGGTACAGCCTGACCCATCCCCACACCTACGCGCGGAGCAACTTGGAGGGGATGCTGAATGTCCTGGAGGCGTGCCGGGCGGAGCGGACGGGGAACCTGGTCTTTGCGAGCTCCAGCTCGGTGTACGGACTGAATCAGAGCATGCCGTTTTCGGAGAGGGACAATGTGGACCATCCGGTTTCGCTGTATGCGGCGACGAAGAAGGCGAACGAACTGATGGCCCACTCCTACGCGCATCTTTATGGGATCCCGTGCACGGGGTTGCGATTTTTTACGGTGTACGGGCCGTGGGGGCGGCCGGATATGGCCTACTACAAATTCACCCAGGCGATTTTGGAGGGAAAAGAGATCGAGCTTTTTGGGGAGGGTAAGATGCGGAGGGATTTCACCTATGTGGATGACATTGTCGAGGCGGTTGCCCGGGTGTCCTCCAGGCCTGCGACGGGAAATCCGAAGTGGGACGGGAAAAATCCCGATCCGGCGACCAGTCCGGCCCCGTACCGGATCTATAACATCGGAAACAACGCCCCGGTCGAGCTGGCGCGTTTTGTTTCAGCCATTGAGGACGCAACGGGGAAGAAGGCCAGGATTGTGAGGAAACCGGTTCCACCGGGGGATGTTTTGGCCACGGCCGCCAAGGTGGATGATTTGGCGGCGGCGGTGGATTTCCGTCCTAGGACCTCAATCGAGGATGGAATGAAAAAGTTTGTGGACTGGTACCGCGATTACGCGGGAGTTTAACAAACTCCTTTGGGGAGAGCGGGGACGAAAGGTGGGGGCAGCCGGGAGCGGAGGGCCCTGGGCCCAGAGAGGCCCGGGGTATTTATTTGGCTTTTTTGAGGAGGGGAAGGCCGGTGCGCTCGTTTTCGGTGACGATATAGCCTTCAGGAAGAGCGTCGATGGCGCCCGCGCCTGGAGCGGAGGCGAAGTAGTAGAGGGTGACCGTCGCTCCGCCGCGGAGGGTCTGTTGGCGGCTGTGGAGGAAATAGGTTTTTCCGTTTTTCTTGCTGGCGCTGCTGAATGGCATAGTGGGTTCTCCTTTGGTTGTGCGGCCTGAGTGGCCTAGGGGGTAGATTGCGTTCCGGTGAGGATTTGAAAACTCTTTTATTCCAGTTCCTCACAAAGAGTGGGGGATGGTTTCTCGGCTTGCCGAGGGCGTTTTGGGGCGCAGAATTCTGGCATGATCACTCGGCGAGGTTTTCTTGGGTTGATTCCTGGGCTGGGTTTGGCGAGGAGCTGGGCCGCGAGCGGGGATGCGGTGCCGAGACGTAAGTTTGGGCGCCATGATGAGCAGGTCAGCGTGGTGGGTTTCGGTGGCCATACCCTGGCCCTTTCGAAAGACATCGCGGAGGCGACGCGAATTGCGCATGAGGCGGTGGATCGTGGGGTCACCTTTTTCGACAATGCATGGTGTTACCACAAGGGACGTGCGGAGGAGTGGATGGGGCAGGCGTTGAAGGGGATCCGGGACAAGGCGTTTGTGATGACGAAATGTTGCACACACCAACAGCCCTTGCCGGAGGGAGGGAAAGAGGGCGCGATGAAGTTCTTGGAAGATTCCCTGCGACGTCTGCAGACCGACCGTGTGGATTTGTGGATGTTGCACGAGATGAAGAGCGTTGCCGAGGTGGATAAATTTTATGGTCCGGGAGGAGCGGCCGAGGCGTTTGATTTGGCCAAAAAGCAGGGGAAGGTTCGTTACTTGGGCTTTACTGGGCATGACGAGCCGGAGGTTCATATCAAAATGATTCAAGGCGGTTATCCCTTTGACGCTTCGCTGCAACCGGTTTCCGCTTTGGGCACCCTTCACTCCCGCCGGTTTGAGACGGAGGTGATTCCCGCCTTGGCGGAGAAGAAAATTGCGGTCATTGGAATGAAGGGGTTCGGGGGGAGTAAACGATCAAGCGAGAAGGGATTGATGACTGCGGAAAAGGTGATGCGTTATTCCCTGAGTTATCCTGAGGTGTGCACGCATATGATCGGCGTGGATCAGTTTCCCTATGTGGAGCAGGCGATTGTTGCTTCTGCCAAGACCCCGATGACGCCGGAGGAGAGAAAGGAATTTGTTGCTTGGTGCGAACAGAGGGGGGGTGCGGAATATGCGATGCACTGCCAGCCGGGGCATCGGGATGGGACGAGCTGTTGTGGCGGTTCGGCGGTGGTCTGAGCCGATTTTCGGGTGAAGTTTTTCTTTCTCGTTTTGGGCTACGCAGCCTCGATGGCGGGGTCCAATCTCCTTTTCAAAATGGCTGCTACCAAGGCTGGATCAGAGTGGTGGCTATGGTTCGTGGCTGGGAATGTGGCTGGGTTTGGTTGTCCTGTGTTGATTACTTACGCCTTGCGTGAGGAGAGTCCGCAACTGGTTTACGCCTTCACGCTTGGGTCAGGATTTGTCCTGTTGCAGTTGGTGTCTTGGTGGTGGTTTAAGGCTCCCGTGACGGGAGTGCAACTCGGTGGGCTTGCGATAACGGCGATTGGGTTGGTGATGTTGCAGTTAGGGCGGGCATAGAAACCACATTGGTTGGGTTACCTTACCTTGCAAATAATGGGGAGAACTTCGTAAAAACACCCTTGCAAAGCATTGATAATCAATTGATTGCATGGGGTCAGAGGTCTTGTAAAGTACTGATAATGAATGCTTTACATGGCAGTTTTTTGAAAATGGGGTCAGAGGTCGGAATGCAAAATGTGCCTTATAAATAATTGATGAGTAATGGATTGCATGGGGTCAGATGTCGTGCAACTACTTAATGCTTAAAGGATTATGAGGCAAATGTTTGAAATGGGGGTCGGAGGTCAAATTTTTAGAGGGAGCCAACGGCCAAGGCGACAGCGGCGAGAAGAAGGGCTGCGCCGGTAAGGCGAAGGACGAGAATGCGGCGGTCGGTTGTTGTAGCACCTCCCCCTGCCGCGCCTTCGAGCAGGACGGCCCATAGCCCCCGGGCGGCGTAGATCACATTTGTAGCCGTCGCATGGCCAAAAATTCCAATGACCAGAATCACCAAGGAAGTTTGAAAACCGATCACTGCAGAACCGGTCAGCGTGCTGGGGCGTGAGCGGGCTGGCAAGATGCCTTGAAGCGAGCCTGGGAGAGGAGGGCGGGGAAAAAATAGCAGTGGGGTCAGGAGGGCAAGAGTGGAAAACATGAGCGGTTGAAACCATCCAACACCGAGCATTCGTGCGTACTTTTGAACCGTGATATCGGTCAGGGCGAAAAAGAATGCGGCCAAAAGAGCCCAGCCTGTGGTGACGCGGTCAAATTTGCCCGGCCACCAGGATTTTGATGCTGGTGTGGGGGTGAGGGAGAGAAGGGTGACAGCCAGGCTGGTGAGTACAGCTCCTGCCAAAAGCCCGGGGGTGATAGGGTCATCCAAAAAGAGTGAGGTGAGTATGGCGACAAAGATCGTTTTTGTGCCGAGAAGGGGGGTGGCATGGGAGAGGTCCCCATGGGAAAGGGCACGGATCGCGCAGATGCGACCGAGAAAAAGAGCGGTTCCCGCAAGAATCGCCCCCCAAAATCCGGAGGCGTTCGGTTGCCCTGGAAAAAAGAAAATCAGGGGAGCCGACCAACCCGCCATCGAGAGGTTCGAAAGTGCTGTAACGATCTGGGGACCCGCTCCCCGACGGAGGCCCAGCTTGAGCCCCCAGGAGCCCACCGCATAGAGAAGGGACGCAAGAAGAGGAAGAAAAAGGGGCATGGGAAAACAATGCAGGCCAAAAAAGTTGAAGCCAAGGAGGGAGGAGGACTTGCTCTGGACAGGTGAACTGGTTAGGAAAAGAGGGTGATCCGCGAATTTGTACCCGTCCTTTTTTCCCTTGGCATGGCCCTGGCCATCGCACTGGGCGGGATCGGCCTTGGAATTGTGATCGGCAAGGTCGGCCGAAGAAACCGTGGAAAGGACATGGCGTACGAGTGCGGGAAGGATCCGATCGGGTCACCCTCGGCACGGTTTTCGGTGAAGTTTTACCTCGTGGCGATGATTTTCATCCTTTTCGATATCGAGGTGATCTTCATGTATCCATGGGCTGTCAGCCTGATGGGCTTCAAACAGAGCGGCATGGGTTGGCAGGTCTTTGGACTGATGCTGGCGTTCGTCCTGCTGGTGGAGGTCGGGCACCTCTACGCGTATCAAAAAGGGGTGTTTGACTGGAACAAGCGGGGCTGAGGCGGACTACAATTTCAGGACAACAGCGTCGCCAGGCTTGATCCCGAGCTCGCGCGCGGCATTTCCCTGGTTGATGGCGATTTCAAACTCCCCGTCGCTGTTGATCAGCGCAAAGGGTCGATCCGCCGGCGCCTCGCTATACGTTTTCAAAAAGGGGAGGGAGATCGATTTGCCTTTGACGGAGATACTGAGAAGCTGGCCGACTTTCAGTTTTCCCAGCTCGGACCCGGGGATGTTGGTTAGAATGTTTCCATAATGATCCACATAAAGAACCTGTCCTTTCGCCTGGTTGGACATCACCGTGGCGGTGTTGCGTGGCAGACGGACAATCTTTTCCGCCTTGGGCCCGCATGAATCCAGGGAGGAGGACCCGATCAAGCGGGCCGCCGTGGGGCCAAAAATATCGCGGGCATGAAAGGTGGAGGAGACATCGGCAGAATTTTGGATTTTTAGGGTTCGGGCCTCGGATAGTCCCTCCCGGGCCAGAACCTCGGTGAGGATGCCGTTGTCGGGCGCAACAAAAATATGGCCCGCGGTTGTCCGAATGGCGATTCCGGCACGACTGGAGCCGACGCCAGGATCCACGACTGCAACGATGATCGTCCCTGGCGGAAGTGTGTGGGTGGATTTTGCCAGAAGGTAGGAGGCGGCGGAAATGTCAAAGGCGGCATTGGCATGGGAAAGATCGAGAATTTCGGCAGAAGGGGCGATCGTTTTGATGGCTCCCTTGAGTTGGGCCACGTACGGGTCGCTGGAACCGAAATCGGTAAAGAGGGCGATCAGGTTGTTCACTGGACGGGAAGGTTGGCACCCCGAGAAAAAGGGGGAAAGGGCAAGGAGCCAAGGAAGGATCCGGGGCATCACTGCTCTTTCCCTGTCTCACCTGATTTGATGAGTTCCCAAAACTTCGGATTTTCGGCAAGCAGCTCATCCTCGGAAAGGGGAAGCTGGGAACGAAAGGCAAAGTCTTTGAGGGAGTTTTTGTGGAGAACGCGATGGATCACGAGACCCTTGGAGGTTTTTTCAAAGTAGATGCGGTATTCGCCGGCGCGGTACCGGTACAGGGTGCGGTCGGGGCAACGGACCGTTCCAAAGCGGTCGGGGTGCTTTTCAAGAAAATCGGTGGTGAGGACGTCGAACTCGCGCAAAACCTCGACTTGCAGGGGGGTGGGCAACTGGGTGATTTCTGCGGAGCTGGCGGGGGTGAAGATGATCTGAAACGTGGCCATGGAATCGGAAACCTTAACGTTCCGGGGGGGGGGAGGTCGAGAGCGGAGGCGCTGGTTTAGGCGTGCGTGGTGGGGTGAAACTCCTTAGAGCCAAAGGGGTGAAAGTTCATCCTGCAGGCCGGTTGATCGTCATGGGCTTGCCTGGTCCGGAGCTAACGGACGGTCTGCGCGACCTGATCCGGCGGGTTCAGCCAGGGGGCTTCATTTTTTTCACGAGGAACATGGCAGAGGCAGGGCAGTTCCATGGTTTGGTCCGTGAATGTGCCGATCTAGTGAAGCACCCTGCCATCATGACGGTGGACCAGGAAGGAGGGCGGGTTTCCCGTCTGGCGGTGATGGGGGAGCGTCCTCCCTCCGGCGAGGAGTTGGCACGGGCAGGACGGGAGGAGTGGTTTTATGAACATGGGCGGTTGACGGGAAGCGTGATGAGGCTGGTGGGGCTGAATCTGAATTTGGCGCCCGTACTCGATTACGCCCCGCCGGAACGTGCGGGGATTGATAATTCACTCGCGGGGCGCTGTTTTGGGGAGAATCCAAGACAGGTGATTCGTCGGGCAGGGGAATTTCTGAGGGGGATGCGGGAGGAGGGGGTGAAGGGGACGGGAAAGCATTTTCCGGGATACACCTTTTGTGGATTGGATCCGCACGGGGATTTACCGCTGGTCGACCGGACCAGGGAGCAGATGGAGGAGGAGCTTTCCGTTTTTCGCGAAGTCGGAAATCAGTGTGATTCGATTATGGTGGGACATGCGCAGTTTCCCGCGTGGGGCAAGAGCTCGGGCCCAGCCAGTTTGAATCGGGATATTGTGACGGGGCTTCTAAAAGAGACCCTTGGATATCGCGGTCTTGTGATGACAGACGATTTGGAGATGGGGGCGATTGCCAACCGCTACGGGAGCGCCGAGGCCACGCGTCAAGCGGTGCGGGCAGGGGAGGAGATTTTGCTGATTTGTCATAATCCGGCTTGTGTGGAGATTGCAAGGGATGCGTTGGCGGAGATGCCCGAAAAGGAGTGGGCGGGGGCGGTGGAATCAGTGGAGAAGTTTGGACGAACCCTTTTTAGACCATCAGATGTTTTCGATGAGAAAGGCTGGAAGGAAGCGAATGAGGCAACGCGGGAACTAAGGAAAAAGGTCCAGGCGGCTTGTAGAAAAAATTAAAACCGATAAAGGAAGTAGGCTTCGACGCTTTGCGTCGAGGTTCCGTTGTTGTTCTGGACGAATTGAAAGAAGTTGCCGCCCGTGAAATCCTGGGCTCCGGTTCCGGTGTACTTGTAGGTTAGACCCGCCTGCATGTTTTCCGAAAAGGGAAAATCGAGTCCGAACTGACCGGCGTAGGCAAAGGAGAGAGCGGTGCTGATCCCGTCGGAGCTTTCCATCGTCACTCCCTGAACGGAGGTGGTCTGAACGGCCGTGACCATGCCCCCGACGCTAAATCCGGCGGAGATGGTGAAGTGGGGGTCGATAGGAATGGTGAAGAGAAAGTTGGCCAGCATGGGGATCTGGTAGTAATCCCCCTGCAGGTTGACCTGTTGACCTCCCTCCACCGTCTGGTTGCCGATGGTGAAATTTCCGTTGGGCTGGAGGTAGTTGAGGCCGTTAATCATGAAGCCCGGGGCGAATTCGAGGGCGAACCAGTCGGTGATGCGTGCGCCAATGGGGACGTCCATTCGGAAGCCTGGATCATAGGAGAGGAAGCCGGTGCTGGAGGACACGGAAGTGCCGCTGGTAATTCCAGAAAACTGATTGATATCGGTGTCGCGGATCAGTGAAATGCCCAAGGCTGGGGCGACGTACCAGTCGAATCCGGTGGCCTCCTTCGTGTCATTTGTTTTCCAAGGCGGGACATAATTTTCCTCGTCCACAGGGGGAGGAGCAGGCGCAGCCAGCGGGGTCTGCCCCAGTGAAATTCCCCCTGCCAGCAGGTAAAGGCCAAGGGGAAAAATGCAAGTTTTCACTCCCCTTGCATGCCGAGGATGAAAGACAACGTCGAGATGGGGACATCCCCTTTGTGAGGCAAAGTGCCAGTAAGTGGGGAGAAACGTTGCAAAAAAATGTCACACAAACGTTGCTGGAAAATTATGCAAAATGGACCATCTTCAGGTCATGGAGAACCTCCCCACCCCCAAAATCCGTTACGAGGAGGCCAACTTGGAAACCATGGTTTATTTGCCGGGAAAAAACGGCTCTTCCCAAACCCCGGCCTTGTCGGATGAGCTGCACGAGGAGTGGGTGATTGGGGAGGAGAGACCTTGGTGGTACTTTCGGCTTTGAATCGGACCCCACCTGCCTTGCGCCCCTTTCGGGGAATGCCGATTCGGCGCCCTTGAATCGCATCTCCGATTGAAGAAAAACTTGCGCGCTTGTTACCGCCGCCAGAAGGTCAGCCAGCTCCAGATCTTGAGGAGACAAACCTTCCACCACGGCATCGGAGGCTCTTCGCTTCCTGCGGCGGTTTCGACTTCCAAGGAGGGTCCAGACTGCAGGGCGACAATATCGTCCGCTGTCCTTGGAACCCCATCAGGGCCAATGGAAAAGAGGGAGTAGGTCTTGCCGTCGGGGGAGGGAATATAAGCAATTTCCCGACCCCACGGATCTTTTGGGGATTCGGCCAGAATTCCAGAGGAGGAAAGTTCGGCTAGCGAGGCGGGCAGGCGACCCCCGTTTTGAGTGCGATAGGTTTGAACGGCGATTTCGATTCTGGAGCCTGCAAGAGTAACCCTCTGTTGGTTGAGTTGAGCCAACTCCTGGTCGGGATACCCTCCTTGACGCGCTTTCTGGAACCACTCCATCGCCTTCCGCTCGTCTTTGGGCACCCCTTTGCCCTGCTCATAGGCGATGGCCAGATCCATTTGAGCCTGATGATCCCCCGACCGTGCCTTCTGCTCCAAGGAGGCGGAGTACTCCACCGAGGCAAACGCCTGGGAGATCGCCACAAGAAGTAGAAGATGCGTCAAGACCCTCACTGGTAACAATCAAGCCCAGGTTCCTGAAAAATCAAGGGGCAGGGATCGCCGCCCAAACTCAGGTCTTCGACCGTGTCTTGAGAAGTCTTTCGATCTGCTCGAGGTAGCGGGCAATGCTTTCCCTGGCATTGATTTCTTGGGCCCGCTTTAACAGGGGCACCGCCTCCTCGTATTTGCCCGAGGTGACCAACACCTGTGCGTGACGGACCTTGGCATCCGCCTCAAACTTCTCCATCCCCTCCGCCCGCTCAAAGAGAAAGATGGCCTTTTCCGGCTGATTCGATTTTGCGTAGTGCTGCCCCAGGAGAAGCAGCGCATCCCCATCCAGCGGGTCTTCTTTCAGGATCTGCTCCAAGACAGCCGCGGATTCGGCCGACTTCCCCTGGGCGGAGGCGATTTTTGCCTCCAGCTTCAACATCTTCTTCTTTTTATCCGCCTCAACACTGTTGCCTGCGTAAGCCTTCAGTTTTTCCAGGAGAATGCCGGCTTCCGTGGGGGCACCCCGGCCGTTGAGGACCTCGGCCGCCCGGAGGGGGCGATCGATTTTTTGTCCGGGCTTGAGATCGAGAGCCTTGACATACGTCTCCACCGCCAGGGGATAGTTCGACTCCTGAAGATAGATGTCGGCCAGGGAGGTGAGTGTCTCGGGGGTGGATTTGCCCAGCCGATCGATCATTTCGTAACAGGTGGCTGCGGCCACAGGTTCCTTCAGGCCCAGGTGGGCACTGGCAAGGAGAAGCCAAAACTCCGGCTTGTCGGGCTGTCTTTCGATCAGGTCGTTCATCAGGGAGACGGCTTCGGCAAACTTGTTCTGCCGGAAAATGCAGCGGGCGAGCCCCAGCTTCCACTCCGGCGTGGCGGGTTGGAGCAACAGGGCATTCCGGAAAGCCCCCTCGGCGGAGACGAAGTTTTCCTTGGAAACATAGGCGGTGCCAAGAAGGCCGAAGGTGTTGCCATCCCCTCCGCCCAGCTCGATGGAACGGGTGAGGCTTTTGATGGCCTCATCGGTGCGGCCCTGTTGAAGCTGAATCAGACCGAGATTTTTGTACGCACGGAGGTAGTTGGGGAATTTGCGGGTTGCGCTTTCCAGATATTTAGCCGCTTCGTTCGGACGGTTCAGCTGATAGGCGATCGAGCCAAGGGTAAAATCGAATACGGCGCTGGAATCGGCCGTTACGATCGATTTCAACTCAAAGTAGGCTTTGACCACGTCGGTGGCGGCGAGGTCGGCGATCTTGGTGAAGGCCTCCTTCTCGGTGGCGGGGAGTTTGGGTTCCAGATCGCTGTGCAGGTTGAAGTTTTCGATGGCGCGCTTGCGGAAGTCGGGATCGCCAAAAACCTGCATCACCGCCGCACGGGTGGCCCCGGGAGAACCGGGCGCAGGCTTGGGATCGGCGGACGAGGGATCCACCGGCTCGGCAAGCAGGGGGAGAGTCCAGGCAAAGCAAATGAGGAGAATCTTTTTCATGAGGAGGCTTTCGTGTCGAACCGGATGGGGGCGCGCATCTTGGCCGAGACTTTCCGGCCCTCCTTCATCGCAGGTTCAAATTTCCATTTTCGCACCGCGTCGAGGGCGGGCTTGTCGAACGCGGGGTCGGTGCTTTTTTCCACCTTGGCGTTGGCAACTTTGCCGTTTGCATCGACAACAAAAATCACCGTCACCACGCCGTCGATTTTCCGTGAGCGGAGTGCGGCGGGGTAGACAGGGGCGGGCTGGTAGACCGCACGGGGTTTCTGGTCCAGATCGGCCATCGAGAAGGCTTGGTCCATGTCGGCTCCCAATCCTCCTCCACCGCCTTTTCCGCCGATCCGGCCCGACTGGAAGCCTCCCCCTCCGCCGAACATTCCGCCACCGCCCCCGGGCGCGAGGGCGGACTCCAGATCGCTCAGGCTCATCGGGGCAAGGGCGGGAGAGTCATCCATGGCAGGAGCGGCAATGTTCACGTTCTCCATAATGGGGGCGGGAGGGGGCGGCTCTTTTTCCTGCTCCACCTCCTCCTTGGGCTGTTCGGTGTCCGGCTTTTTGATGTTGGAGATGTCCAACTCCTGCTCCACCTCGACCTTCTTCTTTTTTTCGAACGTTGAGACGGGAAAGAGAATGCCTCCCACGATGACAACCAAAAACAAGGCAAAGCCGAAGATGGCGGCAAAACAGAGGGGATAAAGGTTGGATTCCTTGGGCGTGTGGAAATTGATCGGTCCCGAAGGAGGGGGAGGAGTCCTGCGGGGAGGAGGAGGCGATGCGACGGGGCTCATTGGCGGGTTTTGGTGGAGATGCCGATCTTGGTGACCCCGAGTTTTCGGATCTCATCCAGGACGAGGACCACTTTGTCGAAATTGGCCCTGGAGTCGGCGTTCAGCGTGAACTTGGGATCCGGGTTCGAGGCCTTGATCGAGGAGAGGCGAAGTGGGAGCTGGCTCATCGTCACTTTTTCCTGGTTGATATAGACATCCCCGCCCTCCGCCACGGAAACGGTGGTGATGCTGTCGTCCTTCTCCTTGGCCTCGGAGGTGCTGGAACCTGGAAGCATGACCGATACCCCCTCGTTCTTGACCATGGAAAGGGAAACCATCACGAAGGTGGCGAGAAGGAAGAACATGATGTCGATCAGGGGAATGATCTCGATCCGGGCTTTTTTTCGCCCGCCTCTGGTGACTCCTCCGCCTCCGCCTGCCATTTTGCCTACGCCTTTCCTGTGGAGGGACCGCTCGATTTGGGTTTAAAGAGGGAGAGTAGGTTCAAGCCAAATTTTCCAACGGCTCGATTTTTTGCGGGAATCGCCGGCTTGGCTTGAGGTCGTGGAGCTGGGGAGGTCGCCGTTGGAAGGGCGGGAGCAGGTGTAGCCGGGGGAACGACCGAGCTAGGCGGAGGCACCGGCACCCTGATGGCTGCAGTGGAGGGGGAAGCAGCAGGCGTAGGCGGGGGCGGTGGGGGAGTTGAGGAAGACGGCTTAGGGATTGCAGGAGGAGATGAAGGAGCGGAAGGTGGTGCCGACTTGTCGGGAGGAGGCAGGGGTGGGGTTGATAGGGAGGTAGAGGATTGGGGTGGCGGTCCTTGGGATGGGCGGGATGCGATGGGTGGATGGCCATGATCTCCTCCATGGGAGTGGCTGGCTCTTTCGAAGGCTTTTTCCGCCATCAGCATCAGCTCGAGTCGGCGACCCGCGTCCTCCATTTCGTGTTGGGCCGATTCGATTCGGGCATTGAGGTAGTTGTTCGGAAACAAGCAGGTGATGGCGACGAGAAGACCGAAGGCGGTGGCGATCAAACCTTCCGCGATGCCCCCCGTGATGGCGGCAGGGGCTCCCAGCTCGTCCCCACCCATCATGCTGAAGGTGTTCATCATGCCGGTCACCGTGCCGAGCAGTCCGAGGAGTGGTGCGGCGGTGATGATGGTGTCCAGGATGGGCAGGCCGCGGCTGAACCGCTTCAGTTCGAGGGCGCTGGCCTTGCTGATGGCGTGGCTGATCGAAAGTTCGGCATTGGAGAGTGCAAAACCGAGCACGCGTGCGATGAAGTCGGTGGAGGATTGCGCGACCCGGATGGCTCCCGCACGATCCCCGTTTTCGACCAAGGTGAAGATCTGCTCCACTTGCGCAGGATTCTGGCGCCGTTTTTCCGACACAATGAAAAGAGTCCGCTCCAGCGAGACAACCGCAGCCACGATCGCGGCAAAAAGCAGGGGCCACATGATCGGACCGCCGTGGATGAAGGTGCGGATGATCGAGTTCTTGTTTCCGTAATTTCTCAAGGCCTGACCCATGGTGAAGTCAGAGGCGATGACTGCCTCCCCTCCGGCCATCAGGGAGGCAAAGGCAGGGCCAAAGATTTTCGAGTGTTCCGCACCTTTGAGGACCGTTTCCTTCGATCCCTTGGCCTCCGAAGCCCAACCTGCGACTGAGCCATCGGCAGACGAGAAAAGCACCATCGGCCCAATCTGGGCAAACTTGCCCTCCACCAACCCTCCTTTGGCATCCAGGGCCACGCCGGGATAGCTGTGGCCGCCGAGGAGATCCCCGATCCGTGTCAACGCGGCATCCACGATCCGGAAAGAGGCTTTGTACTTGTCCTCGTGGGAGGCGTTGCTGTTTTCGTGGGTCGCTTTGGCCAGGTCCAACTTTTCGCGGTGAACTGCGCGCTCCGAAATATGGATGCTCTTTTCGCCAAAGTTTCTGCCGAATTCATTCAGCAGATTCAGCATGTAGGTGTTCTCCTCTTCGCGCTGCTTGATTTCCGCCTTGAGGGAGGATTGATCGAGGTTTTTCATGTCCCGCGCCCGTTGGGCGAGATCCAGCTCTTTCCGGGCAAGGGCCAGGTCGTCTTCGGCTAGGGATAATTTTTTGCTGAGGGGCAGTTTTTCGGAGGAGATCATTTCCCGCGTCGTGTTCAGCTCCTTCAGGGCGGAATCCAGGTCGGCCCGCGCTTTTGTCGATGCTGTGGCAAGCACGTCGGCTGCTTTGGGTGGGGCGGGGGGGAGCATCGAGGGGGCGGGAGCAGGCTCTGGGGTTGCAGGTTGAGCGGAGGGCGGGGCCACAAACTCCGCCTTGGGGGCGCGGGGTTGGATGTTCGCATCCACCTGCTGCTGTGCTAGCGCCTGAAAGCTACTCAGAAGCACCAAACCAACGATCGCTGGAAAAGAAAAATCCCAAATTCCAAATCCGAATTCCGAATTTCGAATTCCTAATTCCGATTTCCTCATTCCGATTTCCGAATTCCGAATTCCGAATTTCGAATTCCCTTTGGGTCGATAACGTAAGTTCGAACGGTCGATAGTAGTACTCATTGTATTTTTACGGGGAGATCTATAAACGTAGCCCCCTTTTCCTTTCCTTCAAGAATGTGGACCGCGAGTAGAATTTTTTTCCCGTTGGCGTTGTCTGGTTTCCAGACCCAGCCGTCGGGTCCCGGGTGTCCTGTCCCCGCCAACGTGCCCTCCCGGTTGGTGTAGTAGGCTTGGGCAAGGCCCAGATAAACGGTGGTGACCTCGGCGCGGGTGCCGTCGGGAAAGGTGCGAAGCTCCTTGACGCTGGCCACGGTTGCATTGAACGCGCTGGCTTGGTCCAGAATGCCCAACACGTTTTGAAGCCGTTCGGCGAGGGAGGCGGTTGATTTCTCCGAATCCTCGGGAAAACGCGCGATGATCGGCTTGAGCTTCTCGCGCAGGGGCTCGGGCAGTTGGGGGAGGAGCGGGCGAAGTTTCTTTTCCGCGGCGATGACCATCGCTTTCGACTTCTCGGCCGTGGCTTTCAACTTGTCGTTTTGGGCGGCCAGCTCGTCCCTTTTCTTTTGCGCCTCCGCCACGGCGGCGGAAATCTCTTTCAACTTGTCGCGGACGGTGGCGGTCTCGGCTTGGGCGAGGCGCACGCGATCCTCCAGGATGTCCTTGCCCGTGGCCCACTCCGACTTTTCTTTGGAGATCAGCTGCTTCGTTTCAACCCATTTGGTCAGTGTTTCGCGGGTGGCCTCGATGATGGGGGCGGTCTCGCTGGTGACCTTCATGGGGGCTGCGGGGGCAGGAGTCGGGACATTCGAAGTGGCGGGGGAGTTCGTTTGCGCAGGGACGCTGGAAGCGGATTGAAGAAGGCAAAGGGCGAGAAGGAGGGGAAGGGTTAGGAGGTTCATGATTAAAAACTCCACTTGAGGCCTGACGAGACGATCTGGTTGGCCATGAAATTATTCGAGGAGTTGGAGCCTCCAGGTTGATCGACACTGCTTCCGTTGCCGTAAGAAAACTGGACGTCCATATAGGCCAGGAATTTATACTCCACATAGAAACTCAAATTCTCATATAGGTTTCTCTCCAGGCCAACAATGGCCTGAAGTGCAAGACAAACGTTATTAGCGTTGTTGATCGTGGTGATCGCCTCGCCCGAGGTGTTCGTTATTTTATGGTTGTAGGAGTACAGTGTTGCTGCTCCCACCCCGCCGCCGAAGTATGGGGTAACCGGCAAGTCCTCAAATTTGATGAGCCCATTGAGCATAGCCGAGTAAGCAGAAAGGTTGTAGGTCTCTGTACCAGCAGCCACGGTTCCATTTTGGAGGGGAATTTTCTCATAAGTTCCGAGGTAGCCGAATTCTAGTTCCATCGCAGTTCTCATAGGGGTGGGTCCTCCAAACGCGAGCTGCACATCCCGGACGGCAAAATCATAACCTACTTTTCCCTCAGCATAAAAACCCAGATTTCCGCTGTCCGTTTGATCAAGCGGAGGATTTCCAACAGAAGTAGCGGTGCCGCTGCTGATCGTTTGCTGGAGCATGGCTCCAGCGCCGCCCGCTGCATACCACCTTCCATCTCGCGGGCCTTTCGGGCCATCTGGGGTCGAAGATTGCGTTGGGGTGATGACCTTGGGTTGGTTTGCAATTTCTGGGAGTGGAGCATCCACCACATTCGAATTTGGCTCTGGGGGCTTGGCTGCTGAAGGCTCAGTCGGGGTGGTTGACGGAGCGTTCGTCGAAGTCGCTGGTGCCACGCTCAGCCGACCTGAATTTTCTTGGGCATAAATTGGCAGGCCCCCCAAAAGAAGCACGGTTCCCAGGAAAATCCGATTCAACGACATGCCCCAAACTGAAAAGGCCATCTTGGGGAAGCGAGCCATGTAGTGTGACAATTCAGAGGTGTTGCCAACTAGGTATGAATAACTCCCAACAAAAAACTCACCTCTGTCGTCTACCCAAATCAGAGCCCCACCCGCCATGGTAGGGTCCTCTCCGTCCTTAGCGTCCTTTGCGTGAGATAAAAACAGTCCGGCCTGGTCGTGCCTCAAAGGGTGCAAACCCTGCGAAGCTCAACGAGGTTTACCGAGTTTGATCGTAGCAGAGCCCGCTTCAGTTTAGTCTGGCCTCGAAGGGTGCAAACCCTGCGAAGCTCAGCGAGCCTGCCGAGACTGAGCGAAGCAGGGCAGTCCTTGACTTTGCTCAATGTAGTGGCAATTTACCATCATGGTAAAAACGCAAGTTCAGTTCCCGGACCATCTTTACCGTGAGGCCAAAAGGGTGGCTCTTGAGCAGGAGATGAGTTTTGCGGAGGTCGTCCGCCGCGGCCTGGAAATAGCGGTTCAGGGATATCCTCCCGGAAGGGCTGCAGGGGAAGCTTGGACCCTTCCCTCGGCCAGGCGTTTGGGTCGCGCTAGGCTCTTGGAAAAGGATTGGACCCTTGCCTCCCGCGACTCCGCGTGATCAGTTTCGACACCAACATTGTTGTTCATGCGGCCAATGCGGATTCTGCGGATTCGCCTCAAGCTCGTGCGTTCCTCGAGGAAACAGGGCAGCGGAAAGACGTGGTCATTTGTGAGCTGATGCTCGTCGAGGTTTTTCTCAAGCTTTGCAACCACACGATCTTCCCCAATCCACTCTCCTCGAGCGAGTCTTGGGACTTTTGCGATCGGCTTCGCAGGAACAGGAACTGGCGTGTGGTGGAGTCAGCCCCCGTCATGGACCAGGTGTGGAAACTTAGCAGGCAGAAATCGTTTCCTTTTCGCAGGATCATCGATCTGCGGCTGGGCCTCACCCTTCGGCACTTTCGTGTTGAGGAATTCGCCACAACGAATGCCAAGGATTTTCAGTCGATCGGATTCCGCCGTGTCTGGAACCCCCTGACCAAAAAATAAGTTCTGGCGAGTGAACCTCTTTTCTTAGGGGCTCTTTTCTCCAATCAAAAATCAAACATTCAAAATCGAAAATTGCTCTTCGTGGGCATTCCTCCTTAACCCCTGAATCTGTAAACCCTGCGTAGCTCAGCGAGCCTGCCGAGACTGAGCGTAGCAGGGCCCACCCGCGTATTGCCAAATGTTACATTAGGTACTACCTTATTGAGATGACAACTTTCTCCCTAAAGCTGGATGAAAAGCTGGCCGCATCCCTGGCTGCAGAGGCGCGCATGCGCCGCACGACCCGGTCCGAGCTTTGTCGTCTCGCGATCGCTGGACTCCTCCGTCGATCGGGCAAAAGCAAGCCCACTTTGTTTCAGCAAACCCAAGACCTCTCTGGGGCAGGCTCCAGCGGCTTACGCGATCTCTCTTCGAACCCTCGACATCTCGTCGGCTTTGGCCAAAAAGCACGTTGATCATCGCCGACACAGGTCCCCTTGTCGCTTACCTCGATCGAAGCGATCAACATCACGTTTGGGCTCGGGACGTGATGAATACCCTCACCGAACCTCTTCTAACTTGTGAAGCAGTCGTTGCAGAGGCCTGCTTTTTGCTGCAACGCGGAAAAATCCCGGCAAGCCTGATTTTTCGAATGATGGAACGGGGCGTGCTGAAAGCCCTTTTCGACACGGACAGGGAGGCCCGATCCCTCCGCACGCTCATCGAGCGTTACGCGGACGTGCCCATGTCGCTGGCCGATGCCTGCCTGGTGCGAATGTCCGAACTTCTTCCCAAGGCTCAAGTATGGACTACCGATTCAGACTTCACCATCTACCGCCGGGATCGCCGCTCCATCATCCCCCTTATTTCTCCCCGCTTCAGCGGGTCCCGCAACCGCGGGGCCTTTCCGTGAGGTCTCTGCCCCTCTTATCCCCGCTCAACCAAGCGAACCTGCTCCGAATCAATTTCAACCAAAGAGTGCGAGGCAAAGGCTTGAATAATTTGTGGCATTTGGCGACGGAAGATTACCAAGAGTTGATGCAGTCGCAGATTACCAGTACGAACTAAAAGAAGTTTTTGGGCTGGTGAAACAGAAGGTGGGAAAAGAAGAAATCGGTGTCTTTTGAAACCACAATCCATTCACCCTTCTCCGCGAACGAGATTATCTCCGCGTCCGAAGTTTGGTTCCGGAGGCCAACCCCTCGGTGTGGGTAGCGCTTTGCCCAAAAGCCTCTATCTCCCGGCACAGGGAGGCAGGAAGCTGGGCGTCGACAAGAAATCTCACGCCAAAGCCAGATGGGACCCTCGGTTTTGAAGTGACTTGGCCGCAAACTCAAGACAGGCAAGTAGATCGTCCCTTTCTAGATCGGGAAAGTTCCTCAACACATCTTCAATCGAATCCCCTCCCGCCAGATACTCTAATAAAGATTCCACTGGGTACCGAAGTCCCCGCACGGTAGGCTTGCCATGGCAAATGTCGGGACGGATGGTAATGCGGTTCAGCAAACTCATACCACCATTAAAAACTGATAACCCCCCTTGTCAATTCGCCCGCCATCCCAAAAAAGATCTCACGGCACGGCAGGGCCCTTTCCGTCCTTAGCGTCCTTTGCGTGAGCCATGTCAGTCCTCACGCCACGTTCGCCACGGGCGCTACGCAGGACGTTGACATCTTCATTGTAAAATCCCCGCGTCAGCGGGTCCCGCAACCGCGGGGCCTTAACCCCTTCACCCCTTAACCCCTGAATCTGAAAACCCTGCGAAGCTCAGCGAGCCTGCCGAGACTGAGCGTAGCAGGGCCGAACCCCCCTGAATCCCTTGATCTCTTCACCCCTCAGCAACCCTTTCTGTCCTTGGCGTCCTTTGCGTGAGATAAAAACAGTCCGACCTGGTCCCACGTCAAAGGGTGTAAACCCTGCGTAGCTCAGCGAGCCTGCCGAGACTGAGCGTAGCAGGGCTAAAACCTCCAATTCATCTCAAATTCCGCCGCCTGGGTAAAAAAGTTCTGCATCGTGTAACCCCCGAAATCGGGACTCAGCACCCCATCAACTCGGTACGCGATCGACACATCGAATCCCGGCGCCACCTGGTACCCGCACCCGAGAAACGCCTCCCAAGCCCCCATGAAGTTCGACTGATTGAAATCCCCCTGATAGTTGATCGTGCCCGAGATCGTGCTGACAGTTAGCTTTTGAAACATTCCTCCTCCGCCTGCACCGATAAAGGGCCGCCATCCATCCCCGATCGGATAAGAAAACTCGACGTTCACCATCAGAGGCACCTGAAGGAGATAACCCTGTGCATCCAACTTCATCGTTCCATTGAGGTTCGGATTGCCGCCCACACCCGTGAAAGTTCCGTTGCCTGTGATCGTGTAAGACTCAACGGTGTTGTAGATACAGCCGGTTTCAAACTCGAAATTGATCCACTGGTTCAGGCGGTAACCTGGCGCAAAGTCGAAACGGAAGCCTGGGTTGAAACCGATCGACTCATAACTGACCGTTCCACTGAACGGAACCGATGTCGCGAAGAGGGGATTGATGTTCGTCTGCGGATAATCTCGATTGTCCCGCTGGGCGACCGACATGTCGGAGTTGACCGTGCCACCGAGGGCGAGGCGCAGGTCGAAGCCCGGCTCGTTCGGCGATTGGGAATTTACGTCTGAAATATTCAACCGCTGGGCGGAGAGATTGACTGCGGTCAGGAAAAAAATCATGGCCCAGGCCGCGAAGCGGGTGGGTTCAAAAGCGGAAAGCGGAATTCGAAAAGCGGAAAAAAATCTCTGTTCTGCAGCAAGAAAAACTGATTCAACCGCAGGGACGCCGACACCGCAAAGGGTGGGCAGGAATTTTGGTTTCCGCTGTTCGCCTTCCGCATTTCGAATTTCGAATTCCCTTAATCCCTTAATCCCTTGACCCCTTAATCCCTCCGCGTACTTCATGGTTGAAAACTGTTTCATCGAGGGCTCGAGCTAGAAGCGAATCGTCACCGTCCCCATAATCGACATCGACGGAACAGACTGTCCTGCAATCGAATTTAAATAACGGAACTGAACATCCACCATCAGGTCGGGCTCGCCCGGGTTGATCTGGATGCCTCCAAACCCTTGGAAGGCGGAAAGAGTTTGGCTGCGGGTCACATCATTTGGAGATCCCGTGATAAAGACTTGGCGAAAAATTCCTCCTGCACCTCCCCCAGCCACGAGCCGAATTTTTGAGCCGGCCAACGGGTCGGTTCGAAAAATAAGATTCCCCATCATCGGAACCTGGAACAGTTGGATATTCGTAACCCCGTTTAAGTTTGTTGCCGAAATTCCCTCCAGCTGATTTTGGTAAACCGAATTATAGAGAAGTCCTCCCTCAATCTCGAATGCGATGTTTTTGTGAAACTGGGCTCCCAGCATCAATCCGGTGGCAAAGCCAGGTTGCATCGGCACGTCTCCGCTGATGCCAAAGTCGGGATAATCCACCGTAGTCACAAAACTCAGTCCAATCCCTGTCCGCACGTAGAATGGGGTCAGCGCATTCGCCTCCTCGTTTGGGTTGGATAACGACCCACCCTCCGAGCCCTTGATGTCCGGTTTTGCTCCGGGAAGCGGCTGATCCACCAGCTCCGCGTTCGGATTGGCCAGAGGGGAAGGAGGTTGGGAGAGGGGATGCGGATTCGCCGCATCATCCGCCCACAAGGAGTGCGTGACAAAAATAACAAGAGATATGCGTACACCCCATCGGCACATGGGGGGAGGCTGGAAAACCCCAAGCAGGATTCAACTGCTTATCGGACAGGGCAAAAAGAACGTGTGAATAGTCTTCGAAATGTCACAACACCTCGTTCTGTTCGAAAATAAGCTTAAGGTTGGGGAGGGCGAAAGGTGTGGAGAGGATCGGCTTTTTCCTTCCAGATCAAGAAGCCTTCGCCTGCATCCACTTTTTCGAGATATTGCGAAGGAGATGCCCACTGATCTGCTCGGGCACTGTTGATCAGCCGCCACCGAGCTGGGGCTCTTGGGTTTGCAGAATAAAGAGAATAGCTCTTTCTTTGTAGTCCTTGGCACAGTTCAATTCGGTCTAATCCAATGGGGATCGAACCCGACTTAAAGCCTTCCAGATAGGACCCCCAATCGACGCCAAGTCTCAAATCCCTAGGAAATGGGTAGGAAACGTAGTTGTAGCCTTTTTGGAGTGGCGTGGGACAAAGGATTTTGCGAACTATGCCCGTGAATCCTCGAGAAAGCCCTCGACGATCTCCAAATTTAATTCCAAATGCTGACCCTGGAGGAAGGATGAGCTCCTCAGTGCGGAGGGATCTTGCAGTTACTGAATCTTTCCAAAGTAAAGTGCTCCTGGACAAGTTGACTTGTGCAGATAAAGGGGCAGCAGCTGGGAAAGGAAGAAAGAATTGAAAGGACTTGGGATTTTCCCCTCCACTTTGAATTCGGCGAAGGAGTGTGTCATCCACTAAGTAAGGCAAGGTAAGATGCGGGCGGACTTCGATTGTTGCGCCAATAATGGAACTGTTGATAGGCCCTTTTGTGTTCCAAGAGGAGGTGGCAGGAACCAAGGCGTGATCGGTGCGTGTTCGTGTTGCAGACTCGTTAAGCTCAAAGCGGTGTCCTAACCAAGGGTGGGTGGCGGGGCTAATAACTTCGGCGTAGTACTCTGAGTTGGGTAGCAAAGCAGATCCGAAGCTCGTGTCGGTAAAAGACGGCTTCCATGCGATCACAGGTCCTGATTGGACCGCAGTGACGGGTCCAGACGAGAGAGCAGGATGTTGGAGGGGTACTCCAACAAGCTCCAAATCCTTTTCTAGAGCCAGCGAATATCCCGCTGTTTCCTGTCCTTGGAGTTTGAGAAGGGAGCAAGGGATAAGGAAAGAAAAGAGGGCTAAGCTTTTTAGATTCGAATAGTTTTTCATATTTGTCTTTTTTTTAACGAACAGTCAGAGAAACCGTTTTTTTAATCCAACCTTTTCCGTTCTGAATAAATATTGTTGCTGAGTAGGTCCCGGCACTTGTGGGGGTTCCAGTTACTAGGCCAGTGGAGGAATCAATCGACAAGCCGGGAGGAAACCCGTACCCAGAAATCCTCAGTCCTAACTCTTGTGCGGCGATCATCGAGAAGCTTGCGGGACTGCCCACTCGTAGGTTGTTCGCTCCAGAAAGTGAAGTCGCTGTTGTGGGTTTGGAGCCAGAGACAAAAATTCGCAGGGTTGCCGTACCTGACTGAAGTTCGGAGGCGAGGGTTGAACCAGGTCGATAGGAGTTGTAGGCATCAAGTCGTACATCGTAATTTCCAGCTTGTGTCGGAATCCCTGTAAGATTCGCACCATTTAAAACAATGCCTGGAGGCAGGCCGGTTGCGGTGAATTGTGAGGGAGATCCGTCCGCGGTGATTGTATATTGTGCAAAAGTCTTTCCAACTCCAGCAAGTCTTGTGGATGCGCTCGTAATCACAGGAGCGACGGTATTACGAAGCCGGAATATCACCGGCACAGTTAGGGTTCCGCCTCCCTCGTAAAAAGTCGAGGTATCCGCGACAACATTGACAGGGAACTCCCAGGGCAACGTTGTGCTGGTGTTCCTCCCGGTGATCGATCCTGTTTTCCGCAGCCCCGCACTATTGTTGATCAAACCTGAAGGTAGGGGCCCGGCAATCGCAATGTTTTGATTGGGGCAAAGAGTGGATACATCGGTCAGAAGTTGCAAAGAATAATCCTCTCCTACGGTAACTTCAAAAGGGCCGCGTGAGGTTAACAACCTAGGAGTCGGTGCTTCTAGACGAAGATCAAAAGTCAAGGAGACCGAAATCGTGGCTCCATTCATCCCTGAAGTGCGCCTCAGGGTTAGGGTTAAACCTTCTTTTGTGATCCCCTTCGCAAAAGGTGCGGCGGTCGATGAAATAAGAAGATTGCCAGCGCTATAGCTGACGCCTGGAATCGTCGGTTCAAGAGTGTAGGAATCGACCGTAAAGCCTGTGGGGATGGTCACAGGAATCGAGTAGGCAGTTCCGGCAGTCCGTGTGAGTTGGCCCGAGACCAAGGCTGCGATCGCCAAGGTCGGATTGGAGACGGTCAAAACCAAGTTTTGATCGGTAAAGCTGTTGGCATTAGCGGTTCGGGCGGCCCGGATGGTGATTGTGGAGGTAGTTGCAGATCTCGGTATTCCTGAAAGAACACCTGTTGCGGAGTTGAGGGCCAATCCAGAGGGAAGAGGAGTAATGGCACTGAAAGTTGAAGGAGCATCCGTGGTGATGGAGAAGGAAAAAGAAACTCCCGCCGTGGCCGAAACCGCAGCACTGGAGATAAAGGCAGGACCTGTGGCAGCTTGGACCGTGACCGTCAAACTGCCTGTGGCGGTTTTTCCTGTTAGAGAATTGATCGCACTTAAACCCAGCGTGAAAGCACCAGTGTCACTCGCCCCAGGGGCAAGGGTGATGGCTCCGGTGGCGGTATCCACGGTAGCCCAGCTGGGCAGGGATGTGACAGAATAAGAGTTCGCCCCGTTGTTGCTGAGGATCTGGTAGGTACTGGTCGATCCAGCGTTCATCGTCAGCGTTGAGGCGCTGCTGATCTGCCCATAAGCGCCGGCGGTGGCCAAACGGAAGGCACCCGTGGCGTCGAAATACTGTCCAAAGATCACATCCGATCCAGTTGCTTTTCCACTTATCTCGATGCTGGAAGGACTGTCATCTTTCGGGATGTAAGAGTCAACTGCTGTGCCACGGGATTTAACCAAAAGAAAATCAGCCCCGGAATCGAAGGGATTTGTGCTGGACGAAAACAGAGCAAAGATCGGCAAATTCGAGGTGGTTGTGGTATCAACTTGCGTGATTGCCCCCCCCTCAGAGTTCCACCCGATTGTGGGATCCACATATGTCCCGTAATCCCCTTTTAAAAAAGGCACGGCGTTGAAAAACTTCAGCTGGTTGGAAAATACCGTCACCAGGTCTGAAGCGGAACTTGCCCCACGTAGGGCGGTAAAAAAGGCATCTTGAGTCGTCTTATAAGAAACAACAAATAGTGCTGTCCCGTCGGGAATACTATTACCAGTGGTGCCAGCGACCTGAATCGGATTTTCGGCAGGGTCAATGTTTACATTCACAGTCGCGGCTGTTGCAACCGATTGTAAAAAGGAGCAACATACCATGCAGGACACAGCAGCGGTAGCAGCAACGCGTCTGAAAAAAGTATGGGGACGAAGATGTTGGAACCGGATGGCGTTCCTAGTCACCCCATTTGCCCGCATCTTTGATTCCTTCGTCACGGGCAAACTCATAGGGAATATATATAGGTACCAATTTCCCTTTTTCCACCCTCAATCCGTTTGTCACAGAATTGTAACCTTTGAATTTTCCCGGTGCGGGTGGGCTCTCCGTCTTTTTTCAGATGACCAGCCCCATCGTTTCTTCGAAGGGGTAAAAGAAACGGAAAACGCAGAAAAAATTTCGCCTCCCTGAATAAGACAGATCTATGGCAAAACCGGGGTTTCATCTGCAACTCATTGCAAATCAATATAGCCATTGGATTTCTGTCACCTAAATGTCACAAAAAATCCGTTGCGAAATTAAATTCCCGCGCAAAGATTTCAATATGCAAAGTTTCAACAGCTCGGCATCAACAACAACAACCAACATGGAGAATCACATCATGAACCAAATCTTGAAAGCAACTAACTCGCTCCGCGCGGGCCTCGCCGTCCTCGCTGGCATTTCCATTCTCGGGGGCTCCGCCTCCACTCAGGCCGCCTCCATTGCGTCGCCTGCATCGATTGTAGAAATTTCGTTCGCCGGCGGCGGCAAACGGGACTTCGTCAGCACCCCCTATGTCCGCGCCGAGGAGGCCTCCGGAACCATAGGTGCAGTCGGATCGGCTACGACTCTTACACTCGTGGATGAAACGGCCGCCACTTACGCCAACGGGCGATTCACCCCAGGCACTGCAACACAGGACAACAAGTATATCCTTGAGGTGCTGGATGGTCGCTACATCGGATTGATCGCCTACATCAAGAGCAATACGGGCAACACACTGACGGTCGATGAGGTTTCCCTCCCTACTGATGGTCTTCTGGTGGGCTCCAAGTACGCGATCCGCAAGGATTGGACGATTGAAAGCCTGTTTGGCCCTGCCAGTGCAACCTCACCCTTGGGTTCCGGAAGCTCCACCGCCTCTGCAGATAATGTCAACATCTACAACCAAAAAACCCAAGCCTATACTACCTACTTTATCCGTAATTCGTCTGGCGTCTACTCCTGGCGGGACGCGGTAGGCAACCTTGCCAACCACGTCCGCATTCCCTACGGACAAGGGGTGCAAGTATTGCGTCGGGCAGCTGGGAATGGCTCCTTGACCCTGAGCGGTGAACTTCGTACCTCCCGTATCCGCAGAGACCTACTCAAGGATAAAACAGCGCTGGTCGCCAATCTCTCCCCCTCGCCCACCACTCTTGGTGATTTGAATGTGAGCATCGACCGTGCCACCTCCGCCTCAGGGAGCGTTGTGAAGGTTTGGAACCCGAGCACACAGGCCTGGACTGCCTACTATCGCCGCACGTCAGACGGAAAATTCTTCGACGGACTTACCGTTCGTGACTCGATTGTGGTCGGGGCAGGAAAAGTTGTTCAGGTCGTCAACAAAGGCAGTGCCGATCGTGTCGGCGCGACCGCCCTCACGGTCGACCCCCGCCTTCCCTAACAACCCAACCGATCAACTGGAGTCATTCAACCCGCCATAAATATAAAAATGAAACAAGCAAAACTAACACTGCTGGCTTTTTCAGCGCTTTTTGCGGTGATGATCTCGCTGGCGAGCGCTGCCACCGTCAACCTGTCCCTTACCGTTTCGCCTGCTGACGGATTTTTTCTCCGCAACAGCGCAGGAAGCTTCCTTCCAGAAACGGCGATCGTAAAAATCGGTTTATTTTACGATCCTGCAACAGGAGGTGAGCTGACAGGTAGTGCGATATCCGCGCTCTACTCATCGTCGGCTAGTTTCACAGCAAACAACAGCGCACTGCTGGGCAAGTTCCTCGAAATCGGGTCTGCACAGATGGGCGTGAACAGCATTAATGGTTTGGCTGATGGCTTCTTTGCGAATTTAGATGCAGTCAATCGTCCTTATGGAACGGGCAGTTACAACTTTGCGCGTGGAGATGACTATGGAGTCACTATTCAAGGTTCATTCTTCCGTGGTTGGATGGATGGCACGTTGCCGATTCAATCGACTGGTTCTTCCCCCTACAACAGCATTAACAATGTTAAATTGACGGGCAGTTACCTTAGTGTGATTGCCTACAACAATGAGTCACTATCTTCGGCAACAGAATTCCTAGTGGCCAGATCACTGTCTGCCCTCCCGACAATGGACGAGGCCACCTCCTTTGCGTTAGGTGATGGTACGTCTGAGCTGCTGATCGGGACCTCCGTGGCAAACGGTTATGCCACTGTCCCGGAACCCTCCTCGACACTGCTTGTGGGAGCTGCATCTATCATCTTGATGGCTTATCGTCGGAAAATTTCGGTAAATCTGTAAACTCGAAAGGAAAAAAACAAAAATGAAGAACAAAATCACAATCGCAATCGCCCTGCTCGGCATCTCCCTCGCGGGAAGCCTACAGGCTCAAACCGTTAACCTCATCAACAACCTCCAGCCCTTCTACATGGGGAATGGAACCACCCTGCTGAAGCCGAACACCGAGATCTACATCGGGACGTTCGGTACAAAGACAACAACCGAGATCCAGGGTCTCCTAGGGTCGGACCAGTCCCAGAACTATAACAACCTCTTCTCCAACTTTAGTATTCTGGGCTCCTACAGAGCGCAAAGTAGTGAGTTCGGTGTTGTGTTCGGTACGGAGTCGGGTGAAACCGAGACTGGCTCGGTCATCGGCTTTAACGGCAACCAGGTTGCATCGTTCTTTAACAACAAGCCGATGCAGGTCCTCGTGCTGTCTCCGTTGAACGGTGAAAACTCACCTGGGAACCTGTTGGAGATCGGTGTTTATGGAGCATACGACTTTGGTGCAAATGCAGCCATCAATTTCATGACCGCCGATATCACCGATGTGAACAGCTTCGCCTTTGCAACCGCCGACTTGGTTGCGAATGACCCTGCCCAGATCGGTGCCACAGCGATCGTGGGGAATGGCGGACCTACAGGAACCTCCTCGTTCAGCCTTTCGACCTCTACCGTGCCCGAGCCCTCCTCGGCATCGCTCTTGATCTTCGGTGCAGCAGCATTAGCGGCCCTCCGTCGCCTGCGCAAAAACGTCTAACCGGTAAGAACAAAAACCTAAAACAGGAAATATAATCATGAAAAACAAAATCCTCCTCAGCATCGTGGCTGCCCTCGGGTTGGCCTCAGTAAATAACGGCAATAGCCAAGGTTATGGACCTGTGACCTTCGTTGATGTTGCTACCAGCGGTGAGTACGTCTCCGTTGCAACCGGCACGGGCGCCAGCGTTAACGTTGACGCGACAGTCCTAACAAAAAGTCAACGCTGGACGAAGGACAAGGTTTATCTTCTCGAGCGTAACGTGATCGTCCCCTCTGGCGTCACCTTGACGATCGAACCAGGCACACTGTTGCGTGGTGCGCGCCCTTCCAAGGGACAGGGTAGTGGTAATGTTGAAGCTGCACTCTCTCCTGCTGATCCAGGTGCACTGGTCGTAGCCCGTGGTGGTCGCATCATTGCGGCTGGTACCGCAGACGCTCCGATTATCTTCACATCGATGGATGATCCTAACGTTCCCGGTGGCGCTGCAACGATCCCTCCCTACGAAAACTATGGTATCGCTGCTGGCCCTGGAATCATTAATCCAGTACGCACGCTGAAAACTGGATTTACACCCGTTTTAGGAACTCCTGGTGTTGGTGAGTTCATCATCAGCGGGGGTACATTGTCTGCATCGGCCCTAGCTTATGGAGATGATCTCACTCAGAATTCTTCCAAGTGGTCGGTTGACGGTGAATTTGGTGGTATCGTTCTCGCAGGTTATGCGGAAACTGTCGTGGGTGTTGCAAGCAACACCAGCGCGCTGACAACCGCGATCAATAACGGCACGATCAATGTAGCCAACGGAGCTGCATCCGGAACGAGTGGTGTTCAGCTGATTGAAGGTATGGCCGCATTCCCGACGTACGGTCTGGGTGGCGGTGATAATGAAAGTGATGACTCTGGAATCCTTCGCTTCATCGATCTTCGTTATGGTGGCTACATCATCGCTGCATCCAAAGAGCTGAACTCTTACTCCTTTTACGGAATCGGGCGTAACACGGTTTGTGAGTTCTTGGCCGATTGGAACAATGCTGACGATTCCTTCGAGTTGTGGGGTGGTTCTCTGAACCTTCGCCACTGTATCTCTGCATTCCCCGGTGACGACGGTTTGGACACCGATCAGGGCTACACAGGAACAGTTCAATTCTTTGTGCAGATCCAGAACAACGCCATTGATTCGAATGGTAATTTGAGCCGTCGTGCCGTTGTAAACGTGGGTGATAGCATGTCAGAGAATGACGGACCGGAATCTAGCAACAGTGCCGTTCCTTACACGGTTTACACGCTTGCGAATGCCACATTCATTGGTCGCGGATATAACGCAATCTCAGCACTCAGCAAGAGTGCTGGTGGTGCAAAAGAAGCTGCCACTGGACCCAACTACAAGGACAACGGATCGACCAAAGTGTACAACACTTTGTTCATGGATTCTCCTCAAGGAGCCATGTTGGTCATGGATAGGGCTGCCGTAGGTGCGACTACCCACGGTACCGCAGGCAATTCTGCTATCAACCGCTTCACCGATGCCCGTACCAGTGGTGGGTTTGATGCGGCAGGCCGTGCGTCTGACCTTGTCACGGCACAAGCAACTGCCCCAGGGGAGAAAGATGGTCTATTTAACAACGTCTGGTTCTTCCGCACGGGGTTGCTGGATAACGACTTTGCTGGGGTGAACGGCAAATATGCCTCGTTAGCTGCACTCAACGATGCCGTCTCTGCTGGTGGAAACTGGTGGATCGCTTCCGATTCGAATCTGTTCCCCGATCAGACAGATCGTACAGAGCGCGGAGCTGCTAACAACGGCGTGGCTGTTCGCGCCAACATTACGGATATGATCACCGTAATCAAAAACTCGAATGGGGTTAAGTTTGATCAAGATCCTGGTGTGACAGTTCCCTTGAACCATCACCTTTCGGGAATCGATATCAAGCCCACTGCCTCTGCAGCTCGTGATTTGGGCGTTGGTAACCAGTTGCCGAATTATGACACAGCTGGAACTACAAAGACAACCCGCTCGCTTGTGACGGGTGCCAGCTTTGTGGGTGCTGTCCGTGACAGCAGCTGGTTCCGCGGCTGGAACTTCGCCAGCCAGTCAGGCATGTTCGCTAACACGGCGCAGGCAATCGTTCCCACTGTCACCGTTGCAAAAGATGCTGCCACTGGTGCTCCCGTCATTAACTTTGGCGCGGAGACAGGCGTGAAGTACTCCTTGGAGGTCTCCACAGACAACAAGAGCTTTGTTCCGGTAACGGTGGTGGAGGGTGCAAACCTTCCGTACACCGACGCGTCCAAGACGGTTGGAACTACCGCCTTGTACTATCGCGCGATCGCACTCTAATTATCGAACCGAGGGTTTGAATTGCAACGGGCGCTAGGGCATTATGCTCTAGCGCCCGTTTCTTTTATGAATAAAACAAAAATTATACTCCTTGGATTTTGCACACTTGTGAGTCCTATTGCCTTTGGGGCGTCAGTCGCCACCTCTGTGCCTACGCCAACCGAAATTGTGGCGAACATTACCCCTCAACTGGGCGTAGACGACTATCGCAAGGCGCTCACACAGAAGGAAGTGGCGGTGACTTTAGTTCGGTTGGGAAGATGGGATGTGGCTGAAGCAGTGATGACTGGTATCGAGCACTACACCGCCCCTTCCACCATTGCAGAAGCAATCCTCTTAGGTTGGGACAATATCCCCGACAACATACTTAGGCGATGGTTCGATCTAGCTGACAAGAAGATGATCCTAACCGTCGGCCGAGATTCAGTGGAGCCGACATCCCAACTCAGTCGCTTGTGGATCGCGTATAAATCTAGATTGAACCATTCACCTCAAGTTACGGAAGAAGTGCCAAAATTCTTTTCTGAATACCCACAAAAACTTAAGGACTCTTTTCGTGGAATACTAGAACCGGGCTTGTGGGCTCAGTTTTTGAACCGACTGAATCCTCGGAGTCCCTGGGCTGAATTATCTCCAAAACACACGCATGAGGAGAAGAAAACATGGAAGGAGGGCCGTATCACAGATGGATTTACAGGCAGAATGTTGATGGCCGAAGCTATCCGACGTGTGAATTCTGGGGAAAAATATCCCGACACGTGGATTGCTTTTGTGATCGGGGGTATGGACGGAACCTCCTTTAATTCTGACCCAGTCCGCTTGGCAGTGGATAGCTATCGACTGGCTATGATCGAAAAAAAGACCGATGCCGCCACCGACCTCGCTGCCAGATTGAGAATTATGCTGCCGCAGACAACTCCCACGGCATTTGGAGCTTACGAGTCGGCAATGGTTGCCGCATTGTCTTGCGGTTCGGCTGGTCCAGGTCGGGATGAGCTCGTAGGTGCGTTGAAGGACCTCCAGGTTCGGGCAGATAAGTATCTGAATGAGTACGAGAAAATGTTGGTATATCCACAGTTGGGGGCGGGTTTTGTTGCTCTGGGGAAACCCGATCTTGGGAATCCCCTGTTTCAGCAGGTGATCACCTTTGCAGACAAAAACAGGGATCCGGAGAGCAAAAGAATTGGCGTGATCCGGCTTGAGCTAGGGTTAGCCCTAACTTCGATGTCCCAGACCCCTGAGGAGTATAAGAAAATCGTCAAAATCTTGGCCGACGCTGACAAGGGTTGAAGAGGGTGCAGCTGACGTAGCGGTTGGTCTTACGGTCGTAATCCGGATTGGGATCCCCAAAGTTGAGCCTGCAGCGGATATGCCGAATGGGCGGCTGGGGCTGGAACACGGTTTTGTTGACGGCGGTTTTTGCCGCTGGCTTGGGGATGAGTTGGCGGATGGTGGGAAATCCAGACCTGGGCTTTCAGCTCAACGCGGCCCGATATCTGCTAAGCCACGGGGATGTCCCCAGGGCGGAGCCTTTTCTCTACACCGTGCCGTGGAGTCGTTACGTGGATCTGCAGTGGCTCTGGCAACTTTCCATCTATGGGGCAAACCATTGGGCGGGGATTCTGGGAATGAATCTTTTGTGCGTGGGATACACCTTTGTCGCATCGGCGATTCTTCTGGTTCGTTGTCGGGACTGGTGTGACGGTTTGGGGGCGGTTTCAGCGGCATTTCTTCTCTTTTTCTTCATGGTGAATTTTTGGGATTTCCGGCCGCATACCATCTCGTGGATTTATCTTGGTCTTGTCCTGTTATGTTTGGAGCGCCACTCCGCAGGGGAGAGGAGGGCGGTCTGGTTTCTGCCTCTGATCATGTTGGGCTGGGTCAACTGCCATGCTTTATTCAGCCTGGGGTTGATGACCATCGGGCTTTGGACGATCGGGGAACTGGTGGAGGCGTTTTTGGCCAAGGAGCAGGATAGGGCGAACAACCTCGAGAAAGTTTATCGGCTAGCTGCGGCAGGGCTGGCCTCGGCATTGGCCTGTCTGATCAATCCATACGGTTGGGAGGGGCTGCTATTCCCGGTACGGCAATTTACCCTGCTGACCTCGGCCCACATCGTGAAGGATTCTGCCTTTGGGGTAAACGAATTCGTTGCCCTTGGAGGAAGAGGTGTTGCTTTCTTCACGTACGGCAGGCCCTCCATTCCGGTAGGCACGTTACTGCTATGGTTGATTTTTTTTGTGGTTCTTTTTGGACTGGTTTTGCGGCGTCCACGATGGACTGCCCCGGTCTGGATTCTGGGTGTAGCCTTTACAGCCCTTTATCTTACCGCCGTGAAAAACTGGTCCTACTTTTCCATGGCCTTGATCCCCTATGCCTCTGCAGGCTGGAGCCAACTCCTCCAACCCAAAAGGGAAAAGTGGAAATCGGTTGGGACATTCGGCTTACTGGGGGTCTGCCTGCTTCTCCTGTTTTTGATGGGAGTAGGGTGGTGGAGTCGGGTGACGAGCAGCCTGGGCTTTGGCTTGGGATATGATGCCAGAAACCATCCCGTAGGGGCGGTTGAAATCATCAACCGGGCGGGTTCGGAGGTGCGAATCATGAATCCGCACGACCTTGGGGGTTGGCTGGCATGGGGGACAGGAAAAAAAGTTTATATTGATGGGCGAAACGACAACTATCCGGAGCGTTTATATAGGGAGTCGGTTGGGGCAGGGTTGGCGGACAATTTTAAGGCATTGATTGAGGTGGTTCGGGCGAACGTGGTGGTCGCCCGTGAATTGGGTGAGGGGGTATGGATTGAGGCCTTAGCCAAGGAACCGGATTGGCGCCTGGTGGATCGAACTGATGGGGTCATGGTTTTCTTTCGCAAGGATCTGGCCCCTGAGATTCCCAGCGTATCGATGGGGGAGGTGGGGCAACGGATCCCGTCCAATCCATCCGCCTGGAACAAGGGGCTTGAACAGCAGGCCAAAAAGCCTCTTCCGGGGTGGGTCAACACCTTGCCGTTTGGACAGTTGGAGTTAGATGACTCTGCCGGACGAAGTGCCGGCTCCGTTTTTTTGGGCAGATCACGGGAGGCCCAGGCCTATGCGTGGGAGGGGATTTGCAAGAGCCCGTATTTCATCGTTGAATTGTGGGTGAACTTGGCTGCAGCCTTTGAGATGGAAAAAGAGTATCCGCAGGCGGATCTCTGCTGGGATGCCATCCTCCGCAAGGTTCCGGACAAAGATCTGCAGGAGCGGGCGGAAAAGGCGCGGGCGCGGCGAAATAAGCCCGATCCGTCACCGTATCTGGAGGAGATGCGACGCAAGGGATTACGGTGAAACGATCTTCCTCCACGGCTATGGCCATCTCCCTTCCAGCCTGGATCTGGGCCTTGTTGGGGTTGACCGGTTTCTGTTTGGCATGGAAATGGATCAAGAACGAGGATCTGGGCTTTCAGCTTCACGCGGCGAAGCTGATTCTGCAAGCGGGGGATGTCCCGAGGGGGGAGCCCTTTCTCTGGACCGAGCCAGGAGGGAGTTACACCGATCTGCAGTGGCTCTGGCAGTTGGGTATCTACGGGTGCTGGCGTTGGCTGGGGTATGGCGGTCTGATGGTGGTTAATATTGGAATTCAGCTGCTAGCTTTGGGGGTTTGGGCTTGGCGGGTGTTCCGGATGGGAGACCGTTCCCCGGGCTTGGGAAGTCTCTGGCTTTTGCTGATTTTTTTCTGTGTAAATATCTGGCCCATCCGTCCGCATAACCTTTCTTGGATCTATCTAGGGCTAACTCTTCTGGTGCTAGAGGAACACTCCCGTGGAAATAGGCGCGCGCTATGGTTTCTACCGCTTATTTTGCTGGCTTGGGTGAACTGTCACGCCCTCTTTAGCTTGGGATTGCTGGCGGCAGGTCTATGGATGCTGGGGGATCTAGTCCTACAAATCCGTCGGGGGGGATGGAGCACAGTCCCACAAAGCGTTTTAAAAATGTACTGGCCCTTGGGCTTGGCGGGTCTGGCTTGTCTCGTCAACCCGTATGGCTGGCAAGGACTCGCTTTCCCATTTCATCAGGCACGGATTGTCGCAGGGAGGCACGAGGCCAGTGGCCTGATTCTCGAGTTTCAACCTTTATGGCGGGCCATATTTCCAGTTGAAGGATTACAAACTTTTGCTGATTGGTTTGACTCAACCACGATGCTTACACTTCTGCTCCTCCTGTTTGCAGGGTTGGTCATGGGCAGGTTGAAAATTCCGGCCGCGGCATGGGGACCCATCGCTATTTTTACTTTCTTGGCATTTCGCATGGTGAAAAACTTTAACTATTTCTTCATCTTGGTGGGCCCTTATGCCGCGGTCGGTTGGGACAACTTTCTTGCTCGGAAAAAGAACGGCATCCAGTCGGTCTGTCGCGGGTTGGCAGTGGCCGTCTGCATCTTTTTTTGCCTGGTGGTTCCCACGGGGCTGTGGGGCAACTGGTGCTGGGGCATGCCTTTTGGAGTCGGGCTGGAGCCGAAAGTCCATCCATCAGAAATATCTGAAGTATTGGGTCGAACTCCGCAACAGCTTCGAGTTCTGAATGGGCACGACAATGGGGGGTGGATTGGATGGATCTCAGGTAAGAGGGTGTTTCTGGATGCTAGAAACGACAACTACTCGGAAGAGTTGCTGCGTTCGTATCGTGAGAGTGTCGAAAGGCGTGAAGCTTTTGTGGCTCTGCTGGATCGGTGGCAGATCGAGGCGGTGGTGGCTCGCTATGACAGTGAACCTCTATGGGTTCCAACCCTGATCGGGCTAACCCGCAGAAGCAAAGGATATTTTAAAGATAGTGTTGGACGGACTCTTCCGCTCTGGCGGTGTGTGGCGCGTGACGCTCATACGGCACTTTTCCTCCGGTACGATGCCGCACCCGCGGTAGTTGAAAATCGGAGTTTCCCAGCGGGGTTTGACTCCCTTCGCGGCCGAGAGAACCGATTGGACGAGATCCTTAGGGAACAGTCAAAAAAGGAGGAGCCAGGGTGGAAAAAACTGTTCCTTGGAGCGGAGGCATTTCCGGTGGAGTTGAATCTGTTGGTCGCTAGGTCGATTGACTTTGGGGAGTATGCGGAGGGCAAAAGTTACGCGATCAAGGGAATGGAGATTTGTCCTTGGTTCTTTCCTAATCTGTGGTCGAATTTGGCTTACGTATTTGAAATGGAGGGGGATACGGAGCGGGCGGATTTCTGCTGGAAAACGATTGCAGCAAAAACAACGGATCCCAAGTGGAAGGCAAAAGAGGCCAAAGCTCGGGAGCGAAGGCGAAGAGTGAAGGAAGAAAAAACTGCGTTCTAAGATAGAAAGTTATAGCGACCGATACACCAAAGTGCTCGGATCCCATCCTTCCAGCCGACTTTCTTACCCTCCTGATAGGTTCGCCCTGAGTAGGAGATTCCGACCTCGTAAAAACGGGCCCCATGGCGGGCGAGCTTGGCGGTGATCTCGGGCTCAAATCCGAATCGGTTCTCTTGGATTTTTATCTTTTGGATGGTCTCCCGACGAAAGGCCTTAAAACCGGTTTCCATGTCGCTAAGATTGAGGTTCGTGCACATATTGGAGAGAAGGGTGAGTAGGCCGTTTCCCACGCGGTGCCAAAAATAGAGAACTCGGTGTGCAGACCCGCCTAAAAATCTGGATCCATAGACGACATCAGCTCGGTCTTCAAGAAGGGGTTGGAGAATCGTGGGATATTCGCGGGGGTCGTACTCCAGGTCCGCATCCTGAATAATCACGTAGGGGAAGGTGGTCGCGGCGATTCCAGTCCTTAGGGCAGCCCCTTTGCCCTGATTGATGCTGTGTCGGGATGATCGAACCGGGACGGCAAGGGGTGGGAGAGACGAGATCTGCGTCGGTGTGTTGTCGGTTGACGCATCATCAATGACAATGATCTCCCCAACCAGAGATTGGTCGGCGACGGTTCGGATGACGTTTGTGATGGTGGCAGCCTCGTTAAAGACGGGGATGATCACGGATAAGACGCGATTCATGGGAGGTCCGCGTTGCAGGGTTCAAAAACTGTAGGCTGCATTCAGGCTGAGATCCCAACCTTTCGTATAAGAACTGTAGATATACTCGGTGCCGTTTAGGGTTTGGGTCTTGTTATTCCAGGGGTTCAACAGGTTTTTTCCTCGGAAGGTTATTTTCCAATTGTCGGTGAGGCCCTGCGTGAGATTGAAATCCAGTGAGGGGGCAGGTTGCTGGTATATGTCTGGGAAATAAGAGAGAACTTTGGTGGTACCCGGTTCAACAAAGGGAGATCCCGCTGCATAAAGCAGGGGTCCGGTCACGTTATAGAAAAGGCCTGCATAGAATCGATATTCGTCGTTGTCATAGTTGAGTCCGGCATTGATGACATACTCGGGTTGTCCCTGCAGGGGGCGGGTGGGTTGGTTGACAAATTCAGCCGCTTGCCCGGTAACGGGAACACTACTGGCGATATAGGTGTAGTTAAAAAAGAGGGAAAATTGTCGGAGAGTGGAGGAAAGTTGATCCAACCGTTTTCGCGCCTCAAATTCAAGGCCACGGATTGTCCCACTGGGGGCGTTGACATACTTGAAGAAATTTAGCTCTGTGATGTCATCATAAAAAGACGTCTGCTCCAGAGGGGCTTGAAGATCCTTGTAAAAAAGGCTGAGGGAGAGAACCTCCCCTGCCCGGGGAAACCACTCCACACGGAAATCGTAATTGTTGGCCTTGGAGAGCTGAAGGAGTGGGTTTCCAAGGAAATAGCTGTCCGCGGTGAAATCCTTCGTGATGACCGGGCCCATCTCCTTGAAGGAGGGTCGGGCGAGGGTTTGGGACCAAGCCATTCTTATGTTCACCCCTTGGGTCAATTCAAAGGTAGCCGATACAGCCGGGAGAAGATCGAGTTGCTGGATTTTTGAAAAGCCATTGAAATCACCGAAATAACGCGACGGAAGGTTGGTGGCTCCAGTGATTTTGATATTGGTGTTTTCAAAGCGGGCGCCACCCACCAACGTGAGTTGGGGAAAGGGTTTAAAGTCGGCCATTAGGTAGCTGGCAGTAACTCCTTGGCTGGCGTTGTAATCGGTCCCCGGGTTAACAGCCGGATCACCTGCTTGATTAAAAATGCTGTAACTCATCATATAGGGTCCGAGGACTCCCGTGGGGTTAATCAAGCCGCTCCGTTCAGGGGATAGGAAAACATCAGCCCACGTTTCCCCATTGGTAGGAGTGTAAGTCTCTTGGCTGGGAAGAGCGGGAGTGGGGGAGAGGCCGTAAGGATAGTTGAAACTGGATTGGCTGTAGTCTCGCTGGCTGTAGTCCTGATAGAAACCGGTTTTGAAAGCATCGGTACGTTCTTTTTCCTCAAACATCGGTATCGTGAAATCAACGATTCCGTAGTAGGAATTCTCGGTCAGCTGTCTTTGAAACCGTTGGAGAGTTTCATCGGTTGCGTCAAACGGGCTGGTGGTTGGATCCAAATCAGTGTAAGTGCCGTCGCTGGTCAGTCCGTAGGTAAACTGCCGTTGATCCGGCTCTTGCAGCTGTGCCTGACCCAGTCCACCGTTCCAGTTGATTTTAAAGTTTCTTGCCTCCTCGAAAACATCCTCCCCGATCACTTGAAGATAGGACAAGCTGCGTTGTCCGTAGTCGATGATTTGCTGGTAATCGGTTTGTAGACCACTGTCTTGCGGCTGGGATCTCTGGGTGGCGTTGTCATCAGCGCCTCGATTATACATCACATTAATCGATGCCTTGTGGTCCTTGTCCCACTGCCCCGAAAGGCCGGTTAATCCACCCCAAAGGACTTCCTGTGTTCCTTGGGCCTGTTGGGAAACTTGATTGGTTGCTGAAAATACCCCTGGGGTGTTTGTATTAGTAGACGCAATAAGAAAGAGGTTGCCGCGGGTTCCGTTGCCGTAATAGGAATACTTATTTCGGTAACTAAAGGCACCGATGACCCCGACCTTTTCATACTGGCCTAATTCGATCGAGTCTCCCCCTTGCAAGTTAAAGGACATATTGGGGGGTGGTGCTTTGTTCGTCAGGCCAATCACGGGGCTCATTTGGCGCATGGCGGAATTGACTGTATCCGCTTTTTGGAGGTTGGAGGGGACTTTGGCCGGGTCATCAAAGTTTAGGGTTCCTGGTATGGGGGTTGGTGTGCTCAAAACACTTTGCGGGATCGCTCTGCTGTTGGCTTTTCCTCCAAAAAGTCCTGTCCCGCCTCCGTTGTAGGTTAAAAAGTCGGGATTGAAGGTTGCTTGGGAGTTGTATTCCACCGTGAATCCTGTGCCGAAAGAGGGTTTGTCAGGGAAGGTTCGTGTACGGATATCGACGCTACCGCCGGTGAAGTCGGCCGGTTGGTCTGGAGTGAAAGTCTTGTAAGTGTTGATGCTCTCGAGAATGCTCCCAGGGAAAAGGTCTACGTTGATTGCCCGCTTGTCGGGATCGGTGGATGGGAGTCGGCCGCCGTTCATGAGGGTATTTACATACCGATCGGGCATACCACGGACGGCAACGTACTTGCCGTCTGTCACTGATGTTCCGACCATCCGCTTCATGGCGTCGCCCGCATTGGCTGCACCAAGGCGAGAAATGAAGTCTTGACCGATCATATCCATCACGGCCGTGGCATTTTGTCGTTCGGCTAAGAGACCGGTTTCCGATGCCTTTTCAATTTCACCAGGCACCACCAGCTCTTCCATCTCCTCAATCTCGGCGACGGCTTCAAATCGCATTTCATTGAAGGCCCCGGCAGCCACCGAGATATCAGGAACCGTTTTTGGAATGTAACTGGGGGCTCGAGTTTGGATTGTATAAACACCAGGGGGAACGCCGGAGATGGTGAAATTTCCCTGGTCATCCGTGACTGCTCCAAAGGGTGAGCCCATGATCGTCACCTGCGCCTTCGCAATCGGTTGACCGAAGTCGGAATCGACCACTTGTCCTCGAATTCCTCCAAACTGCTGGCTGAAGGCGGGTGCGCACAAAGTAAGGCTGAGAAACGCAAACTTGATGGCACTCCTGGTGACCGGTCGTGCGAGGAAATGAAAAAATTCTTTGATGCACGTACCGAACGTTTTGAAAATCCTCCCCCCAAAATTCCAAATGGCTTTGAAGTCAATATTGATCGGCTGAAACCTCTGCACCCCCCAATTTTGATTCGGACTACAACCAGCGGTAGGCACAACCTCGCGTCAATACAACAATGTGTCAGCAAACCCTTAATATCCAATCATAACCCCTCCTTTCCCCACTTCCCTATACCCACCTCCGACCCCCAAATTCAAAAACACCCTCCCAAACCACTCATCATCAGCAAATTACAAGACCTCTGACCCAACACAAACCATTGTCAATCAACGTTTTGCAAGCCCACTTTTTCACATTGACCTCTGACCCCACAATTTAAAAAACGCATTTTAAATAACTGCAATTCAACTACTTGCAAGACCTCTGACCCCATATAAACCATTGTAGATTAGGTGTTTAAGGGGCGGTTTTTTCGGGGGTGGAAAAAATTTTGAAGGGACCGCATCCTTTTCTGATTTTGGGAGTTTAATCATATATGGCGAGGAAGCGCAGAAACATTGTCCCCGGGGCGTATTACCACATCTGTAATCGGGCGATTGAAAAGAGGGTGCTGTTTCAAACTCCCTCAGATTTTGATCTTTGGGTCAAAACCCTACGGGACGCTTTGAAAATATTCCCCCTCAAGATTCATGCATTTTGCGTGATGCCCAATCATTGGCATATGCTTGCAAGTTCAACTTCCGCACCGACCTTTACGAAAGCGATGCAGTGGCTTGGGGCGACTCATGCAATCCGATGGAGGAAAAGGGAAAATAGCGTGGGTAAAGGGGCCGTATATCAGAGCCGCTACCGCTGTCACCGGGTCAAACCGAACGAGGTGTTCTGGGTGGTGGCACGCTATATCGAGCGCAACCCAGTCCGAGCCGGTCTGACGAAGTCCCCCTTCGCCTGGGAGTGGTCCAGCGCAGGACAAAAAAACGGACACTCGATCCCTATCGACCCGTGGCCCTTGCCCAAACCGGTGAAATGGGAGGAGTTTCTCAATCTTGGTGGAAACAAGGTCGAGGAGGCCAAAGTTCGTGAGGCACTGGTGCGAGGTGTTCACCTTTTGAAACCTAACTCTCTGTGACCCATGAGGGGGACAGTTGATTGTCACAAAAAAATCACAATAGAGGGATTGAGGGATGGATGGATAGGATGCTATATAAAACTATGGCTCTTTTAAAGTCACTGATCGGGTCGAGGTCGGCCAGACACAAGGGCTCCGGAGTACCCAGCGGTAGGTTGCTTGAGGTCCGTGCACTATTTTTCTTCCTCCTTTTCCTGTTTCTTGGGCTGGCAGGTTGGACCTTGATGAAAAAGTCGGAAGCCTACTCCTACGTTTCGCCCAAACTAGAGCAGATCTCGACAGCAGCCGGAAAAAATTAACCCTCAACCCTACGGTCGGATAGGGCCGGTGTTTGACAAATGACTTGTAATACATAGTATTACAGAATGATCAAGGCAATTACAAAAATCGGAAATTCGCAGGGCATCATTTTTGATTCCGCCCTGATGGAGTTGGCCCATCTCAAGGTGGGGGATGAGATGAGTGTGACTTGTCATGACGGGGGGTCGATTATTCTGACCCCTACCAAGCCTCTCATCGGACCTGACCAGGCTGCCAAGTCAGCCAAACGTATCATCGGAAAGAATGAGGAGCTTTTCCGCCGCCTCTCTTGAAAAAAGGCATACTCCATCCCACGGTTGAGGCGGTGAAAGCCATCCACCGGGAAGTATTGCAGGCACATGGTGGATCGGCAGGAATTCGGGACGAAGGTCTCTTGGATTCTGCAGTGGCCGCCCCGCAAGCCACCATGATGGGAAAACCTATGTTCAAGGAACCTGTGGAGGTAGCCGCAGCGTATTTATTCTATCTCTGCAGGAATCATCCCTTTATCGATGGCAACAAACGTACGGCACTGGCCACTTGCCTCGTTTTCCTGTCTGAAAATGGATTATTGAAACAAGAGAGGTTGGATACGGATATTTGGGAACAGCTGGTCTTGGATGTTGCCGCAAGCCGGATCGACCGCGAGGAGACGACGAGGAGATTAGGGAAGGTGTTGGATTCATAACTTACAATCAACCAATACAAGCCCTCGGCGCCCTACTTCGTCCCGCGGTTACGGGACTTCGAAGGGCCGAGAATTTAGTATCTAACGTTTGCCAGATACAAGCCCTCGGCGCCCTACTTCGTCCCGCTGTTACGGGACTTCGAAGGGCCGAGAATTTAGTACCTTACGCTTAAAAGATACAAGCCCTCAGCGGGTGCGGTGGGTGGGGCGGTCGAACGGGAGCGGGAGCGTAGAATCTTTTTGAGTTCGACGGGG
>Ga0214917_10000114_pt1 | contig 90774 bp, 77 predicted proteins | sample LL_1208_BB_MetaG_FD_177983 | JGI IMG/M metagenome (GOLD analysis project Ga0214917, IMG submission 177983) | Freshwater microbial communities from Lake Lanier, Atlanta, Georgia, United States - LL_1208_BB | ecosystem: Environmental > Aquatic > Freshwater > Lake | place: USA: Georgia | collected... | reverse complement strand
GTTAAACCAATAGATAATATAAAATTATTTAATTTGTTAATTATATTTTCTTCAAAATTTTCTGGTAATATTACATTTGTGTGGTCAATTAATGATTTTAACATAATTTTTTTTAAATAATCTATTAGATCTTTAATAGATAATAAAATAGTTTCTCTATATTTATATTCTTTTTTATCTGTAAGCTGTCTTTTTTCATTAGTATATTTTTTTATTATCATATCATTATTTTCAATAATATCAGATAAATATAATTCACCATTCAAATTTATAAACGATAATAATTCTGCTGAATATTTAGAAGTTTCATCAGTTATTAATGATGTTGGTAAAATTCTTGATAAAAATGAAGATACAAAATAAGTAGCAAAATCTATAGATGATAAAATAATTTTATTAACATCTTTAATATCAATAGCAACTCCACTTATAAATTTATTCTTTGTTTCAAATAAATTTACTAATAATTTATCTAAATTGATTAAAAATTTTTCTGATTTTATTCTTGAAATAAATGAATTATAAGTCATATATTTATCAATATCTGGAATTTGATTATAAAAAGTTTGTAAAATTCTCCGATTATGTTCTTCTATTTTTAAAAGAATATATTGAATATCTTCTGTTAATTCTATATTTTTTATTTTATAATTAAAATTTATATATTTTAATTTATATTTGTAATATTTATATTTTTTATGATATTTTTGATTTGTTGGATTTTTTGTAAATAAAATTTTATATTTTAAATATTTTTTATAATAATCCATTTTTATTATCATAATTAAGAAATTAAAATTCTCATTATAAATAATCCTAAATTTTTATTATTTGTTGCTGGTAAATTTTTTGATAAAATACATGGTTCAAGTCTTTATGAAGATGAAGAATATATAATTAGTTAATATTTATAACCATCAAAAATTAATTATCTTAATTATTATAATGAATTCAATTATAATAATTATTATTTTGTTTTTACTTTTTTTTTATTTTAGTTATGGTGAAACCTTTAATAATGTAGTCACTGAAGGAAATATATATATATTTTACCATGTATTTTGTAATAAATATACATTAGAAGTTGTTAAAGACCAAATTAATAAGATTATATTTAGTGGTTTATATAATAAATGTAAAAAAATATACTGTTTTATAACAGGAGAAGATAGATATGTTAAAGAATGTATTGATTACATAAAACGTTGTGGTAATAAATTTTCTGTTGAAGACATTGGTATTGATGATAAGACTTATGAAAGATTTACATTATTAAAAATTAAAAAATATATAAACCCAAATGATAAATTTTTATATTTACATTCAAAAGGAATAACAAAACAAAACAATCAATATGTAACAGATTGGAGAAATGTTATGGAATATTTTTTAATTTTTAAATTTAAAGATTGTTTAAAAGAATTAGACAATTATGATACTGTTGGTATTAATCATATAAATCCAATACATTATAGTGGTAATTTTTGGTGGACAAAAGGTTCATATTATATGACATTGGCTGATAATATTCCAGATTATTATATTGCACCAGAAAATCATATTTGTACAGGAAACCCTAAAGCAAGAAATATTTTTTCAACTAAATTAGAAGGAATGGGTCATTATACAAACTTATATCCAATTATAAATTATGTAGATTTATAAGTTAATTATATCTTATAAAATTAACTTTATATAATTTTATAATTTATATATAATTTAAGCACTTGCTGGTAATTGACTAGTGCTCATTGAGAAGTACTAACTGGTATTTGAGAAGTACTAACTGGTATTTGAGAAGTACTAACTGGTATTTGAGAAGTACTAACTGGTAATTGAGAAGTACTAACTGGTAATTGAGGAATAGTTACATTACTTACAACATTCAAAGCAGATACATTTCCAAGTAATTGACTTTTAATATGAGGTGTTATTTTTAAAGAAATATAAACTAAAACTACAATTAAGATTGTTGATACTAGAATAAAATTTTTATTGCATTCATAGTGTTTTTTTATTTCTTGAGTAAATGGTAATTTGCTATTACTAATTAAAGGAGGAATTAAAATAGAAAATAAAATATTTAACAAAGCAGCGATAACAGCAATAAGAAGATGTTCTTCCATTATATAATTTATTTAAGAAAATATTTTTTTTTAAATAAATTAAATTATTAAACTTTTATTTCTAGTATAATTGGTGCATGATCAGAACCGTATATATCAGTTAATATATCACTGTTTTCTACCTTTTTTAATATTTTTTCTGAAACTAAAAAATAATCTATTCTCCAACCTATATTTTTTTCACGTGAATTAAATCTATAACTCCAATAACTATATTTAATTTCAGAAGGTTTTAAATATCTAAATGTATCAATAATATTTAATTTTTTTAATATTATATCAAAAGATTCCCTTTCTTCAAGTGTAAATCCAGCTGTTTTTAAGTTTGTTTTAGAATTTTTGATATCGATTTCTCTATGAGCCACATTTAAATCTCCACAAAGTATTATTGGTTTTTTTTCTTGTAGTTTATTTATATATTTTATAAACATTTTATCCCATGTATTAACTCTAAAATCAAGTCGTTTTAGTCCTTCTCCAGAATTAGGTGTATACACATGTATCAAGTAAAATTTTTTAAATTCACATGTTATTACACGACCTTCTTCATCATATTCTGTATTATTGATATTTAGACCATAAATAATGTCAATTGGTTCTTTTTTAGAAAATATTGCAGTACCACTATATCCATTCCTTGTTTTACATGGACTCCAATAATTATAATATTTTTTTTTTAATTTATTATTTAATTCTTCTTTTGTTTCAATAAATGGACAACTTATTTTTGTTTCACCTAAACAAAATATATCAGGATCTTCAGTATTTATTAAATTTATTAAATCTTCTTTTTTTAATATTGATTTGATACCATTAATGTTCCAAGCTATAATTTTCATTATAATATATGATTTATATTTAATTTTATTAAATTCAATTTTTTATTATCATATAAATTTTGACATTAAATATATGTTTTTATTATTATCAAATATTGTTTTGTTTTCAATAAAACCTAGCTTTAAAAATAAATTTCTTGAAACATCAGTTTCTGCATGACAATGAATATATTCAATACCTAATTTTTTTGCTAGTTCACATGCTTGATTAACAAGTTCTGTACCCATTTTTTTATTTCTATAGTTTTCATCTACCGATAAATTATATAAAAATAAACCTTTACCATAATCAAAATTATATTTTTCTAAGGATATCTTTGATTTTGTTAAAATTTCTTGTAATAATCTATTATTTATTAAACAAACACAACCAACTATTTTATTATTTTCATAATTTACAATAATAATTGATTTAGATTCTAAACCAAAACTATTGTAAGGAATATTTGGAAAATTGATTTTAATAAAATTAATCAAAGATGCTCTTTGGTTAAATGTTAAATTTTCAAAAATAATTGTATGATACATAATTACTATTTTAATCATTTTTATAAATATAAATCTTTATTGAACTATAATAAAGAAATAATATTATTTATATTTTAATGAAAGACATAATTATTTTAAAACATAATAATAAAATTTGTGGATACTATTTGAAAAAATCAGCTGTAGATACTTTTGTTAATAGTTGTATTAACTGTAAATTTATAAAAGAAACAGATAAAATAGAACTAGAATATTATGAAACTAATTCTTTTATATTAAAAAAAACAGAACAGTATAATAATAAAAATGATGTTAAAATTAAAGAAAAAACTATAAAGATAAATAAAAATATGTATGAAGATTTTAGTGATAGTGATACAACTTCTGTTGATTTTGAAAATCTATCATCTAGTTCTACTGATTCTAATAAAATATTGTTACTCGATAACGATACAGATTCTGATAAAAGTTTAATTTTAAATGAAGATAATAAGTCAGAAGATTTATTTACACTTGATGCTGAAGCTTTTTTACAAAAAAAAAAAGATCAAAGAATACAACAACAAAAAATTATTGAATTAGGACAACAAAAAATAGATATTATGTCTCAAATTAATAAATTAAAATTAGATAAAAAAAAAATGGAAGAAAAAAAAACAAAATTTGATTATGATTTAGAATTATATAAAAAATTTAAAAAAATGAAAGAAGAAGATTTTAGTTTTAATGTTCCAGTTATGTTTAACAATATTTATGATTTATTTGAAAAACTTGATAATAATGACGATTTATCATTTGAATCATTTATAGAAAGTTACATTGAAGAAAAAATATTAACACAATATGACGATATGTTTACTGTAGAACCTTATGCATATAAACTACATGTTCCTGAAGATTTTAAATCGGATAATATTGATACACTTATTAGTGCTGCTTTTTAATCAAGTCTAACCTATATTATATCAAGTCTAACATATATTATATCAAGTCTAACATATATTATATCAAGTCTAACATATATTATATCAAGTCTAACATATATTATATCAAGTCTAACATATATTATATCAAGTAATTGTTTAATATAAAATTATAATTCAAAAGTTTCTAATTTAATATACTTAATTAAAATATTTAAATTCTAATACAATTTAATGTATCGTATAGAAGATATTGATAATATAAAAAAAAATATAAGTAATATTCAAGATCAAGCACACTATGTGTTTAAAACTAATTATGAACCAACACTCAGTGAATATAAAGAAGTTATGGATTGTATTTTAGAATTTATTAAAAGTAAAAAAAGGATAATATATGGAGGTTATGCACAAAATCAATTAATTAAAATAAAAAATGAAAATGATGTTTTTTATAAAGAAATTGATACTCCAGATGTTGAATTTTATTCTTATGAACCCATAAAAGATATTATTGATTTATGTGATTTTTTATATGAAAAAAAAAGATTTAAATTTATCCAAGGTTCAGAAGGTGTACATGAAGGTACATATAAATTATTTGTTAATTTTGAAAATTATTGTGATATTTCTTATATTTCTAAAAATATTTGCGACTCAATGAAATTTATTGAAGTAAAAGGTATAAGATATGCTCATCCAAATTTTATGTATATCGATAATTATAGAATATTTACAGATCCATTTTCATTTTCATTTAGATTAGATAAAACATTTAATAGATATTTAAAATTATATAAACATTATCCTATACAAAAATCAAATAGTTTAGTTTTAAATATTAAAAAAACACCAAATGAAGATCTTGATATTATAAGAAAAAAAATTATTCATAATTCAAAATTTATAGTTATTGGTAAATATGCTTATAATTACTATATGAGTAAACTTAATATAGAACCAATAAATATTGATTATTATGAGATTATTACAATTGATTTTGAAAAAAATATACAAGAAATACATAAAAAACTATTAAAATATTTTAAAAAAATAACAACTAAAGAATATACACCTTTTTTTGAATTTTTTGGTAAAAAAGTTGAATTTTATGCTAATGATATTTTGATTTTAAAAGTATATGATAATAATAATAGGTGTATTGTTAATAGATTTTCTGATAAAAAAAAATGTTTTTTTGGTACTAATCAATTGGTTATTTTATTTTTATTATCAAATTATAATTATGCAATAATAAATAAGAATTTAATAGATGAACAAAATAATTTAATAATGTTATATCAAATTATTACGATAAAAAATAAATATTTAGATTTGAAAGGAAAAACTGTTCTTGATAAAACACCTTTTGAAGATTTTATTATAAATTGTAATGGAATTGCATTAGATCCAAGAAGAGAAGCTTTTTTAGAAAGAAGTAGTAAAAAAAAAAAAGGTGTAAGACTTAACTTTAAATATGAACCTTCAGGTAAGAAAATAACACCTCCAAATTATATTTTTGATAACACATCAGGAAATGAAATTATAAATACGAAAAATTTAATTTTAAAAAAATATTAAGTTTTAAAAAATTTTCACACATAATATATATAGAATGTCCTCAGAATTAGTTTCTAATGAAATGACTCTTGGTGAAAACAAAAATGTTCAATTAAATGACGAACTAGTTGGTGGTGCCAAAAAAGCAAAAAAAGCTGCTAAAAAATCATCAAAAAAAGTATCTAAAAAATCATCAAAAAAAGTATCTAAAAAAGGATCAAAAAAAGTATCTAAAAAAGGATCAAAAAAAGTATCTAAAAAAGGATCAAAAAAAATGACTGGTGGTGCTAAAAAATCAAAAAAAACCTCAAAGAAAGTATCCAAAAAAGTATCAAAAAAAGTATCAAAAAAAATGACTGGTGGTGCTAAAAAATCAAAAAAAGTATCAAAAAAAGTATCAAAAAAAGTATCAAAAAAAGGATCAAAAAAAGGATCAAAAAAAATGACTGGTGGTGCTAAAAAATCAAAAAAAACCTCAAAGAAAGTATCAAAAAAAGGATCAAAAAAAATGATGGGTGGAAATGATTCAACTGAAGTTATTATGGATGAAAACCAAAATGGCGGTGCCAAAAAAGCTAAAAAAGCCAAAAAAGTATCAAAGAAAGTATCAAAAAAATCCTCTAAAAAAATGTAAAAACAAACAATTAAGTTAAAAATAAATTTTAAAAAATAATAAAAAAATTAGTATATATTATTTTCTAGATTCTTAATAATGAATCTACAAAGTAATATGTTTGCCGGTGGTAATGATATATCATTAGAAGAAAATGGTAGATTATTTCCATTGTGGATTATGAAAAATTTTAAAAAATATGTTTTACCTGAAATTATTAGAAAAGAAGGTGAAGATCCATGTAATGAAAAAATATCTAATGAATTAGAAAAATATCAACAATTTGTAGGATCTTATTTAGATTATAGATCTCCTTTTAGAGACTTATTAGTTTATCATGGGTTAGGTTCAGGTAAAACTGTTACTTCAATTAATGTTTATAATATTCTTTATAATTATACACCAAAATGGAATGTTGTTTTATTAATAAAAGCCTCATTAAAAAATGATCCATGGTTGAAAGATATTGGAAATTGGTTACAAAAAGAAAATTATGAAGATAGATTAAAAAATATTATCTTTGTCAATTATGATTCACCATTTGCAGATAGAGATTTTTTAGATAAAATTAAAAAACTTGATAGTTCTAAACCATTTTTATTTATTATTGATGAAGTTCATCAATTTATAAATAATGTATATAATAATATTTCTACAAAAAAAGGTAAACGTGCACAAGTAATATATGAATATATACAACAAGAAAAAAAAGAAAATAAAAATAATAGGATTTTATTACTTTCTGCAACACCTGCAATTAATACACCATTTGAATTAGCATTAGCATTTAATCTATTAAGACCAGAATCTTTTCCTACAAGTGAAGCTATATTTAGTCAAATATACATATCATCATCTAATTTTACATCTTTAAATGAAGCTAATAAAAATCAATTCCAAAGAAGAATAACTGGATTAGTTTCGTATTATTTAGGTGCAACACCAGATAAGTTTGCTACTAAAATTACCCATTATAAAAATATAATTATGAATAATTATCATGAAGAAATATATAATTATTTTGAAGAAATTGAAGAACATAAAGAAAAAATTAGAAGACAAATGTCAAGAGGTAAAGTTGAAAATGATCAATCAACATATAATGCATATACTAGACAAGCATGTAATTTTGTATTTCCTTTCATTAGTGATACAATTAATGGTGAATTAAGACCGCGACCTGGTATGTTTAAAATAAAAGATTTAGAAGGTATTATAATTGATGAAGGTAAACATGAAAACAAACAAAAAGAAATGATCAAAGCTAGCAAAAATTTAGCTGAATATGTTAAATCAATAAAAAATTATGTTAATAGAACTGTAGAGTTTTTTAAAGAAATACATAGAAAAGATAAAAATGATAAACATACTCTACAAGATGACATTAAAAATTTTACTTCTAAATACAATTCTAGTTTTAGTACATTTTTAGAAAAAGAAAAAAAGAAATCAAAATTATTTGAACAACTTTATACATGTTCAGCTAAAATGGTTACAATGATTTTTAATATTTTTAAAACTAAAGGTCCAGTATTAGTTTATAGCAATTATGTTGAAATGGAAGGTTTACAATTTTTTAAAATATACTTAAATTTTTTTGGCTATATCAGTTTAGATGAAGATGATGATTTAAATTATAAACAATTAGATAAAAAAATGGAATATGATAATTTTAGATTTGTTGAATTTCATGGTGGTATTAGTCCTGAATTAAGAGAGAAAAATAAAAAATTATTCAATGATCCACTTAATAAATATGGTAAAATTGCTAAAATTATTATGATTTCACCAGCTGGTACTGAAGGTATTAATCTTTATAATGTAAGACAAGTTCATATAATGGAACCTCATTGGAATGAGGTAAGAATAGAACAAATTATTGGTAGAGCAGTTAGAATTTGTCATCATAAAGCATTACCAATGAATGAACGTAAAGTTGATGTTTTTAGATATAAAATGGTAAGAAAAAATGGAAAAGAAACTACAGATGAAAAAATGGAAAACATTTCAAGAAAAAAGAATAATTTACTTATTTCATTTATAGAAGCAATTAAAGAAGTAGCTATTGATTGTGAATTATTCAAAAATCATAATATGATAGGTAGTCAATATAGTTGTTTTAAATATAATGAAGAATCATTATTTGAAGAAAATGTTGGTCCTGCGTATATAGAAAAATTAGAATTTGATCAAAAAATTAATAATGGATCTAATTCAAAAGATTCTACAACAGAAAAAATTAAAGTTAAAAAAATTAATGCAGTTATTAGACTAACAGAGGATACTTATTCTGAAGTAAAACCATTCTGGTATTATGATAAAACAAAAACTATTTATGATTTTGAACTAAATTATCCTGTTGGTAAAATTGAAATTGATGATAATGGTAATGAAATTAAATTAGATAATAATACATATATTATTAGTAAAATAATTAATATTCCTGAATTTAAAATTTATTAAAACTTTTTATTTGATTTTTGGTATATTATAAATATTTGCTAAATTACTTCCCATATTTACCATATTGGTATTTACAGGACTTAATTGATTTTCAAAACCCATCATTTGATTTTGTATACCCATCATTGGCATTTGATTTTGCATATTCATCATTGGCATTTGATTTTGCATATTCATCATTGGCATTTGATTTTGCATATTCATCATATTATTTAATTGTTGTACTTGCATATCTAAAGAAGGTTGTTGCATATTATTTGGACTTAATGTATTCATTTGATTATTAAATAAATCCATATTAACTTCTGACATGATATTATTGGGTATTTGTGGTACATTCGAGTTAATTTGTTGAACTGGACCAAATAAATCAGCAATTCTATTATGAACTATAATATTTCCACGATCATCAACAGGTACAAAATCATTAACCATTGTCATATCTACATCTTTTGATATATTTTTATTATTTTTATTGTATTTACTTTGAAAATACATTTGATTATTTTCAACAGAAGATTCTGAATTAATAATTTTTAACATATCAGCTGTTTCTTTATCAAAATTATTTTTTTTATTAGATTTTCTAGAACTTTTTTTTTTAAGATTTTTATTTTGAGATAATTTTGTTAATCTTCTAATTCCAGTAAATAATTCATTGTTATTTGATTTAGTTTTCTTCATTATATAACTTTATAAAAGAAAATTTTTTGTTTATATTATTTTTTAATCAACAAAATCACAATTTTCATATTCAGAACTTAAAACTATATTTTTTTTTTCAAATTTTTTTACAGGTTTTTTTTCAATCTTATCATATAAAAAATTTAATTTATTTTCAATAAGTTCATTATCGTTAATATTTATTTCTGTATCAAATTTTTTATATTTTTTTCTTTTTTCAATTATAGTTTTTAATTCATCTAATTTATCTAGATTATCTCTATAATATAAAACTTTCGACCATGTATCTTCTAATAAAGGATAAATGTTACCAAAGAACTTTCTATCTCTTTTTATTAGAACATTATGGCTTGATTCTAATTTCCAATACACAATTTTTTCAAATATATGTGTTTCAGCTAATTCACTATGAATAATCATCCAATTTGATAGTGTATTCATTACCCATGAATCATATTCAATAATATCCATATCTAAGCGGGGTGGGTATATAAATTTACTTTTCCATTCAATACTATCTCCATCAAATTCTGGTTCCCATTTTTTTGGTAAAAATTTTAATATTAAACCTGATTTTATTTTAGTATCTATTTCTATTTGTTCATCATTTGTTCCTATAGTATGAACAGTATTATTGCATAAATCAGCTAAATAATCATTTCGTGTTTTATACTCAATTATTTTACACTGCCAAAAATCACATTCTTCTAAATCACAACATTCTAATTGTTGCTGTACTTGACAATAATAATAATATGGACAAATATTTCCATGTATTCTTCCATTTGTATATATATGTCTTGTTGTAGTACATTTAATTTCTAACATTCTTCCTAACATAGGTGAAAATTTATTATCTAATGTACTACACGAACATATACCATCAGGTGATGCACCTAATATTTTATATTTTTCACTTGGTAATGCACCAAATTCAATAACTTTTATATTATAAATATATTCATATATTAATGTTGCTATTGGTTCATATTTTTTCCCATGATAAACATTTTCATTGTCCAAGAATTTATGATCTGGATCGCACTTTTTTAATATAAATGATTCAACTGGTTCATAAGGATTAAGATCTATTGCAGCAGCAGTATCTGATGCAGTGATTCTATTATGTCTATAATCAAACCATTCTTTAGTTCTTTGTTCAGGTTGTGGTAAGTTTTTTAATTTTTGAAAGTGCTTTTCTAATTGTTGATATTCTTCTGGAATTTTAATTTTATCAAATAATTTATCATATTCTCTATAACATATCATACTTTCATTTTTATTACATAAATTATATATGATTATTTTAATTAATTCATAATCTACATCATATTTACTTGATAATTCCATATAAATATTTTTTGTATTATGACACAAATATTTATGATTCATATTAGGGTTTTTTATTATTTTTTTTATTTCATCTATAATTTTGTATATCTTCATAAATTATAAATATTAATAATATTCTATTTAAATAACAATTTTTTTTCTTTTATTTAGAAATATATTACAATTATTAGAATAATGGACTATTATACTACAATTGACAATTTAAAAGAAACAATTGAAAAATACGGTGTTGCTGTTATACCTAATTTACTAAATGATGAAGAATGTGATAATATGGTTAATAGTATGTGGGACTATTTGGAACATATAACACAAGATTGGAAAGAACCTATTAAAAGAAATGATGAAACTACATATAAGAATATATATTATTTATTTCAAAAAAATATTTCTATTAAATTGATAGTTAAGTTTTGGGGCATTGGTCATTGTAAAATGGCTTGGGATCTCCGTCAAAATCCTAAAATTGTAAATGTATTTGCTAATTTTTGGAATGTAAAACCTGAAGAATTATTGGTTAGTTTTGATGCATCATCTTTCCATTTCCCTCCTGAAATTACAGGAGATGAATTTTGGACTAAACAATATAGATGGTATCATACAGATCAAAGTTATACAACAAATAATTTTACACATTTACAAAGTTGGATAACAGGATTAGATGTTAATGAAGATGATAGTACACTAGCTTTTTTAGAAAATTCACATAATTATCATAAAGAATTTGCTGATTATTATGATATAAAAGATCCAAATGATTGGTATATATTAAATAAAGATGAACTCGATTTTTATTATAAAAAAGGATGTAAAGAAAAAATAATATCATGTCCTAAAGGTTCTTTAGTTTTATGGGATGGAAGAACTATACATTGTGGTCTAGAACCAAGTAAGAATAGAATAAAACAAAATTTTAGATGTATTACATATTTATGTTATATGCCACGAAATTTTGCAACACATGAAGAAATTATTGAAAAACAACAAATATTTAATTCAATGTTAACAACAACACATAATCCTTATAAAAATTTAACTATACCTAAAACACCATATATTAATTTAGATGAAGAAGATTTTATAACACCAATTAATAAACCAAAACTAACAGAATTGGGTTATAAATTAGCAGGTTTTTAGTTTATATTAGCTGGTTTTTAGTTTATATTATATTTACCATTTGAAAAACTTAAATTTGGTATTGAAATTATACGTCCTTTTTTTTCATCATATGTTATTTTAAATTTATTATTGGTTTTGATATTTTCAATAAGTTCTTCTTTTAAATTTTCTTTATCTTTTTCAGAACAATCTAAACTTTTAACAAATTCTTTTAATTTAATTATTTTATGAATTTTATTTATTTTATTCCATGGTTTTAAAAATAAATAATCTATATTTTCAGATAATAAATCTGTTTCAGTTACTATATCATTAACTTTTGTTTCACTATTTGTATTTATAACACTTAATTCATTAATTTTGCTTGTTAAATCATCAATATTTATTGTTAATTTATTTGTACCATTTTTTAAATTATGTAAATATTTTAAATAAAGGTTATCTCTTATATTTTCTATTTGAAATTCCATATTTATATATAATAACTTGCCTTTAAATTTATTTTATAAATAAAATTGAATATTTTATAGTATATAATAAATACAGAATTATTTATGGATTTTGATCAATTATTTGCATTACGTACTTATTATGAAGAAGAATATGATGATGAAACAGACATTATCAAAGCAATTAAATCAAATATGATTGATAATGGTATGAGTAATACTGACGCAAATAAACTATTAAAAGAATTTTATGATTCTTTTGGTATACCTTTAAATGCTGATGATTTAGAAGATGTAAAATCTGCTCAACAAATACAAAATGAATTATTAACTGAATTATTTGGTAATTCTAATACTGAATTAATTAATACACAAAGTAATAATATATTGAATACACTGATAAGAAATATTATTAATCCAGCTACAATGAATTATGTAGAAAATAGAAATTTGGAAGATAATATTAACCAAAATCAAGAAGAAATTAATCAAAATCAAGAAGAAATTAATCAAAATCAAGAAGAAATTAATCAAAATCAAGAAGAAATTAATCAAAATCAAGAAGAAATTAATCAAAATCAAGAAGAAATTAATCAAAATCAAGAAGAAATTAATCAAATTATTTCTACTAATATACCATTTATCAATAACGGTTCTAATGTATTTACAGTTTTTGATAATAATTCATCAATTACATATAATAGAATAATGATGACTATTGCAAATGAATTGTATTCAGAACTTATAAATGTACCTAATCAAGAAAATGTTATTTGTACTTTAAATGAAGAAGAAAAAAATAAACTTAATAAAGTAATTCTTGAAAATAATTTAGATAAATGTTGCAGTGTTTGTATGGATGAATTAGTTAAAGATAATGAAGTAATAATTTTACCTTGTGAACATATATTTCACACAAATTGTATTGAAGAATGGTTAAGTAAATATAATTATAATTGCCCGGTTTGTAAAAAAGAAGTAGGAAAGCCAAAATATAATATTTAATATTTCAATTATTATAAATTTGTTCTTAATATTTTGGCGATTGTAAAATTGTTCCTAATATTAATAATAATGTTCCAAAAATAATTAACATTAAAGAACATGTAAATATTCTTGAATCCGAAGACAAAATAAATGGTATTGGATTTTTTTGACTTTCTAACATATCAATAATTATAAAAATCATATCTCTAATATTAATTATTATATTTTCGACTGTTTGTTGATGTGGTAAAATAATTTTTTCTATATCATATGATAAATTTTTATTTAATATTTTATTTTTATTCATAGTATTATCATTTTTTTCAAAATCATTATTAAATTGTTTTTGATTGAATGTATTATTTTTTTCAGGTTTCATAATTAAATTATATAATAAAAAAATTTGAAAAATATAATTAAAAATATGTATCTTTATATATTAATGCTGTATTCAACCTGTCCTACTTGTGGTTATTTCCTTGGTCAAAAAATATTAGAATGGGAGACAAAAAGTAAAGAAATATGTGATAATCCTAAATATACCAAAGAAGATAAAGAAAAATTAAAAGAGAAATTATTACAATCATTAAAACTTAGAAGGTATTGTTGTAAAATGAGAATAATGAGTTATAAAGATATTGTATATGAAATTTTACCTGTTGAAGAAGATACATAAAAAATGAAGAAGATACCTAAAAAATAAGATCAATAAAAAATTGATAAATATATTCATTTAATAACATATACATGTATAATGTCAATTATTATCAGCATAGATGGAAATATAGGAAGTGGAAAATCTACAATTATTAAAAAATTAAAAGATCAATTTATAAATGAAGAGCATATTATTTTCTTAGAAGAACCAGTTAATGAATGGATTAAAATTAAAGATGATAAAAAAAATATTATTGAAAAATTTTATGAAGATCCTGATAAATATTCATTTCCTTTTCAAATGATGGCACTTATTAGTAGATATAAAATTTTAAATGATACGATTTTAAAACATCCAAATAGTATAATTATTACAGAAAGAAGTTTATATACAGATAAAAATATTTTTGCTAAAATGTTATTTGATTCAAAAAAATTAAATACTTTTGAATATCAAATTTATAATAAATGGTTTGAAGAGTTTGTTAAAAAACTACCTGAACATAAATTTATATATTTACATACAAAACCTGATACATGTATAAATAGAATCAAAACTAGGTCAAGGGATGGTGAAGATAAAATAGATATAGAATATTTAAATAAATGCAATGAGTATCACGATAAAATGTTTGAGCAAATTAAATATGAGCAGAAATTTAATCTAGATGATTGTAATCTTGAATCGTATGATTACAACAGAATAATAAATGAGATAAGAACATATATATTATCTCAAAATTTTAAGAATGATTTAACGATTCAATATATATTGATATTAGTATTTGCAATTATTTCATATATAATTATTAAAAAAAATAAAATTATTTTATATTAAATATATATGAAATATATTCGTGAAAATATTATTACTTTAAAAGAAAATTATCCTCATGAATTTGGTAAGTTTATTATGGCTTTAAAAAATTTAGAAGATTCTGATGATTGGTTTCGAATTTGTGGTATTCATGGAAACAGTTTTAAACCAAATGATCCAGATGTATTATGTCCTACTGATGCTGATGTTGTTACAAAAATAGCAAAAACTGGAGAACCATTTTATTGTGCTCATTCGGTAGAACCTTTTATTTCTTGGCATGTTCCATATATAAATGAATTTGAAAAATTATTAAATATATATAATAAATCACAAGATAAAACATATATAGCTTTACCATATTTTGATATTACACAACAAAATTATGATTATACTTTTTTAAATTCTCCAGAAATAACTATTCTATATGATAATAAAAATATTACCATCCGTAATCCTTTAGCTTCTGCATATTATTATCTAAATGGTATAAAAACTAATACAATAAGAAATGGTTTTATAAAAGCAACTACTAATAAAGAATTAAAACAAATTAAAACTATACGTTCACAATTATACAATACTTTGCATGCTAAAACATATGAAGAATTTAGTTCACAATTAGTTAGTAATTTAAAAACTTACAAACCATATAATTATGTACCTCTAGAAACACCACATAATTCAATACATAATATAATTGGAGGTGATGGTGGTAATATGAGTGATATCAGTATCGCTGCATTCGATCCTATTTTTTGGTTACATCATTGTAATATGGATAGATTTTATTATAATTGGTTAGTTATTAATAATGATACAAAAAAAAAATTTACTAAAAAAAGTTTAGAAGCATTTTTACCACCATTTTCTGATAATATTACTTTTGGTTGGAGAAATAATACAAATAATTTTTTACAATTAAAAAATATAATATCTTTAGATCAATATCAATATACTTATAATTTTATTCCTTTAAAGAAATATGAAACACAAAATGCATATATAAATCTTATAGATATACCTATACCTCGTGAATCAATAATGATATATGCATATGTATATCCAAAAACAGAAATAATAACCCAGCAAAATAAAGATTTATGGTATGCTGGTTTTGTATCTTGGTTTGGTATTAATAGAGATACACAATATTGTAGTAGATGTCAACATGTTCGTACAAATTTAAAAATAGATATTTTAGATTTTGTTATTAGTCAAGGTATAAACAAAGATAATTTAAGTAATTATAATATATTAATAGAAGCAGATGGTAAATTAATAAAAAATATTGATACTTATAAAAAATATTCTTCTGATGAAATAATAAAAGATGGATTAATTGATATTACAATAAATTTATAAAAAAATTGAATTTTGATTTATAGAATTATTAATATTAATAGTTAATGCAAACAAATTACATAGTTGAAGGATTTAAAGTTACAAATAATTTAGGAGAAGAAGAAATTATACAAATACCTTATAATTTAAATAATATTCTTGTACAAGAAGATGATATTATTAAATTATTAAATCAATTTAATGTTAAAATAGATAAAGTTCATAATATTGAAGCTTTTAGAGAATCATTTACACATAAATCTTATTGTAAAAAAACTATTTATCCACCTGAAATTCTAGAAGATTCAAAAAAAGAATTAGGTAATCCACCTGAATTACTTGAACTTAGAGAAAATAGTTATGAAAGATTAGAATATTTAGGTGATAGAGTATTAAAATTAATAGTTTCTTTTTATCTTTTTAATAGATATGAAAAAGAAAATGAAGGTTTTATGACAAAACTACAAACAAAAATTGAAGATAAAAAAAATTTACCAATTATGTCAAAAGAAATTGGACTTGGTAAATATTTTATAATTTCAAAAAGTATAGAAAATATGAATGGTAGAAATTTAGATAAAATACATGAAGATGTTTTTGAAGCTTTTTTAGGAGCTTTATTTTTAAGTAATGGTTTTGAAATATGTCTATTACTAATCATTAATCTTTTAGAAACATTAATTGATTATAGCGATAAATTATACTGTGATAGTAATTACAAAGATATTCTACTTAAATACCATCATTCAAATGAATGGTCTCATCCTAATTATGAAATTATTTATATGGAAGGACCACCTCATAAAAGAAAATATATTGTTGGTGTTGAAAAACATAATTCTTCTCATGAAAAAGAAGAAAAATATATTGGTTTTGGTATTGGTAATTCCCATAAAGAAGGACAACAAAATGCTTCTAAAATGGCACTTATTATTTATGGTTTATTAGAACAAGATCAATATCTACAAACTGATATTTATTATCCTCCATGGGATAAAATTAATAGCGGAGATACAAACATTCTTGGAACACATACAACAATAGTTCTGCAAGAAGATAATGATGATCTAAATTCTAATTATTCTGAAAAATCAGTGTTGTAAGAGTTTTGTGTTTGTAAAATAAATAAATATTTAATATATTTATAATGAATTATGAATTAATAATAATAATATTAAATTATTCTGAAAACTATTATTTTAAAAAACTAAAAAAAATACATTCTAAATACTTAGAAAAATATAAAAAAGTTAAATTTATATTTATCGAATTTAATACATGTATAAAACAAGATACTATATTTGAAAATAATACTTTTTATGTTAATGGAAATGATTTAAATTTATCTTTAGATTTAACACTTAAATATATAAATAATAATTTTGATTTTAAATATATTTTAATAACAGAAATAAATAATTTTATTAATATAACAAATATATTATCATATATAAATTCATTACCAAATAAACCAATATATTCTGGATTTTATTCGGTTGGATATGTTTTAAAAAAATTTATTCTTTTAAATAAAAATTCGTGCGATTATGTTTTAGAATATTATAAAAAAGAAAAGTACTCAAATATTGATATAGAAATAATTATTTCACAAATTATGAATAAAAATGATGTTCAATATATTGAACCAAATAATTATAAAATTTTAGTAATTACTGATAAAAAATATATTTGTAGATTTAATAATAATTTTATTTACTATCAAACATTAGGTAATTATAAAAAATATGATTTTGATAAAAATTCATTAATTATTAATCTAGACAATACAAGTGAAATATTAAATTTAGTTTATATCAGAGATTTATTATTACTACTTTGAGTTGGACTAATTATTACCCCTCATATTATATATATGCGGATTTTTTTAATTAAAAATAAAATATTAATTAATGGATAAAAATATTCAAAGTATTTTTTTTTCAAAAGAAAACATAAGTTTACTAAATAAAAAATTACTTGAAGAATTAAAATTACAAAATGTTGGTATAGAAGCTAAAAAAGACATTATACATAATCTTGTTGAAAACATGACTTCTGTTTGGACTTCAATTGATAAAAATAAAATTAATAACAATAACTTTAATAATATTTTTGGACAATTTAATAATTATTCTTTACAAAATAGTATTAAAAAATTAAAACAAAAATATAATAGTAATTTCACAGGAATTCATGCAAAACAACAACAATTTCCAAATCAACAACAACCATTTCCAAATCAACAACAACCATTTCCAAATCAACAACAACCATTTCCAAATCAACAACAACCATTTCCAAATCAACAACAACCATTTCCAAATCAACAACAACCACGTGTAAATCAACAACAACCATTTCCAAATCAACAACAACCACGTGTAAATCAACAACAATCATTTTCAAATCAACAACAACCACGTGTAAATCAACAACAACCATTTCCAAATCAACAACAACCATTTCCAAATCAACAACAACCATTTCCAAATCAACAACAACCATTTCCAAATCAACAACAACAATATCCAAATCAACCACAACCTAGTGAATTAAATCAATTTTATTCCCACTTAACACCAGGATTACCAGATGCTTTTGAAGATTCTAGTATTGATCCATCTAATTTAAAATTTAAAAGGGATTTTGATATAAATAAAGGAAAACAAGTTCAAATACCAGATAGGGCAAAATCTGTTATTGGAGGTAATGAAAAATATATTAGACAATCAGAAGAAACTAGACGATTAGCAGGTAATTTTCAACCTGATGTTGAGAGTATGTTTAAACCAATAATTGATAATCCTCCTGATGAACCTAGTTTTAATAATTATCAATATCAAAAAGGAAATGATATAAAAAAACAAATGGATGATATAAGATTTCAGAGAGATAATGAAGCTTATATTCCTAGAAAACCACAACAAATTGAAGTACCTAATTTTTTAAAACCAAAAGCAACCTCTATTAGAACACATGATGAATATCAAAGTCAACGAGAACAACCTCGTGAAATACAGGAAATACAAAAACAACCACAAAAAAAATCAATGAAAATGGGTAGTAATACTTCAAATGAATTCCTATCAGGTGTTGATAGTGGTGGTAGTGATTTAATGAGTTTAGATAATTTTGATAGACCTATAACTGATGATAATATTGAAGAAGATAATACACCATTCTCTGAAAGACTTAATAGACTAAAAGCTGATAGAGATAGTGTTAATGTAAAAAGAGGTAATGTTGATTTTAAATCTGAAAACTTTGAAGATACATATGATGATGTAGAACCTACTAATATTAAAGACTTAAAAAGTAAAAAAAAAGTAAATTTTGATAATGAAATTAACAATTCAGATTATGAAAGTCAAAGAAGACAATTAGATGATAGAAGACAATTAGATGATAGAAGACAATTAGATGATAGAAGACAATTAGATGATAGAAGACAATTAGATGATAGAAGACAATTAGATGATAGAAGAGAATCTCAAATTGAAAAACTTCCCGATAATTCAAATAATGTAAGAGAATTGTACAATAGTTATATTAAAATAAAAAAAGCTTATGAAAATATTAATGAAGAAAATTTAAAATTAAAAATTGAATTAGAGACAAAACCTGTTATTCAAAAACCGAAAAAAATGACATCTGATGAAAAAAAAGAATTTATTGAAATATTTAATGATTTAAAGAAAATAAATGAAAGATTGGCAGATGAATTAAAAACAGTAAAACAAAATAAAATTGAATTAGAAAAAATGTATCAAAATGAAGTAGAAAATAATAAATTACCACCCGAGTTATTAGATTTAGAAAAAATAAAAAAAAATATTCAAACGGAATTTAATGACCTTACTAACCATAAACAAGAAACAGAAAATAAAATAAAAGAATTTGAAACTTTAAAAATTGATGCTGAAAATAAAATAATTGAGTTAGAAGATAAAAAAATAGAATATCAAAAAGTAATTGATGAATATAACAAATTACCTCAAGTTAAATTATATCAAATGGAAATATGTAATGAAAATAATTCAAGTTATTATACATATAATTTTGATCAATTAGAAAATGTTCATTCAATAAAATTATTAAATTATTCAATACCAATTAATATTTTTAATATTGAAGAAGATAAAAATAATACGTTTGAATTTCAAATTGATGATGAAGAAATAAAAGAAATAATACTAGAAACAGGAAAATATACTATTGATGAATTAATAAAAGGATTAAATAAAAATGATTTTGGAATATTATTTGAACTTGATGAAGTAACCCAAAAAATATTTGTAAATTGTAATGATATATTCAAGATTATTCCTTCACCATTATCAATTATTGTTTTGGGTTTTAGTGATAATAATTATTCAAATAATAAAGAATACAGAGCATCAAAAATTTATGATTTAAGAAATGATAATAAAGTATTATTATATTTAAATAATATTGATAATCAACAACCATTTGCTATTTTAATACCAAATTCAACATGTGCTGCTGTTATAAATTTTGAAGAACCAATTACATTAAATAAACTCGATATATTATTTAAAGATTCAAAAGGAAGAATACATAATTTTTATAACTTAGAACATGCTGTTAGTTTACAAATTGAAGTTAAAAACTAATATTATTTTCTAAATAATAATAATGTTTAATTATGAAGATATAAGAGACGAATTAAAAAAAAATAAATATGTAATTTATAAAGTTAAAAATAATAAATTTACATTTGAATTAAAATTTAATGGAACAAAAAGTGTATTACTAGAAGAACTAGGAAAAAAAATAAAAAATTTTGATTATTTTATTTGTTTTAAATTTGGATTTCATACAGGAACAAAACCTTTACAAGGAGGTCCTTTATCAGTTACAATTTCTACATTTGACTTTATTGAGAATAAATTTAAAAATGGAAAACAAATAAATGGTAAAATATGGTTTCAAAAAAAATATCTTGAAAAATTTGGTTGGAAAGATAATTATTTAAATGAAATTTTAAATAAACTTTTATCAGGTAAAGTTAAATTAAATCCATTAGTTGTTAATATGTTCAATGTATATTTTTTATAAAAAAAAATGATATTTTATTTGGTTAAAAATTAAATATCATCTTTTATGGTAATAGAATTGTTAAATAAACATAAAAATGATATATTAAAATATCTTTTTGACACAGAAAAAGAATTTGAAGCTTTTGAGAAAAATAAAGAAGTTAAATTAGGTAAACTCTGGGATTCAATATTAAGTTATCCAAATGAATTATATGTATTAAAAAGAACAAAAACAAATAAAAAAACTATTGTTTCAAGAGTAGTAGATAGTTTACTCAAAAATATAAATCGTGCTATACATCCAATATTATTAATAATTTTTTATTATGAATTACGCGATTATATAAAATATAATGAAATGAGTAATGATGATAATGAAAATATTCAAATACAATTAACATCTAAAAATAAAAAATATTTAAAAGAAATTAGACCTCAAATAAATACTACATTTAAGTTATATTGGAAGTTAATAAATGACAAAAAAATTCAAAAATTTTATAATTATTATATTGATAATGATTTAGTTGATGCAATAATAAATAGTATATATTATAATATAACAGTTGAACAATTAATACATTTAAATGAAACTTTAATTGAAACAAAAAAAGTTAGATTTAATGATTTATGTATAAGTTTAGATGTTGATGAAGAATTATTGGTAAAAAAAATTTCACCAATCAAATATGATAGATATATAAAAATTAGAGAAAATTTAAATGAAAAACAAAAAGAATTTCAAACAAAAATACTTGTTGAAATTAATGAAAGTCACCATATGCCAAGTATTGATTTTTTAAGAAAAACTACAATCTATGAAACTACAGGAAAAACTATAATTGATTTTAATATTGTTGATGATGATATAAATGATATTTATAATAAAATAATAAAAGAAATTTCAAAAACAATATATAAAAATTATGATGAAGATATTGGTATTATATTTTATTTGACAAATATTGAAAATATGGAAATAGGTATTGCTACGTTTTTCCTTGATATTTATAATGCAACAAAAAAAAATAAAGGAATACCAATTAAAACAATATTAAATGTTTTTAATAATTGGGAATTTGTCGATAAAAATAAATTTATAAAACTTATTAAAACTGAACTTGATTGTGAAACATATTTTATTACAAAAAATGATGATTTTAAAAATTCATTTTTAAGTTCACTTGGAGTTGATCGTCTAATATTTTTACCTAGAAAAGAAGATTTTGTAAATACTGAAGAAATTATTACTTTTGTTAAAATGTATAATAAATTTAGAGAAGGATTTTTTAGAACAATAGAAGCTTTTTTAAATAATGATGATGAAACAAATATTATAATTTATTTACTAAAAAAATTAACTTTTCGTGAAGATTTTGAAAAATTTAAAGAACCATTAGTTAATTCATTCTTAGAAAAAATATTAAATGAAGATTTAATTAATGCAGTAGAAGATAAATATAAAATTGAACTTGATAAATGGTTACCTATTTTAATGAAAAGTAAAAGTAAATATCATAATATTGACACAAATATTATGAAAAATTCTTTTGGAGATAAAATTGCAAATATACTTGAAGAAAGATTTGATACATCAAAATCAGAAATAAAAAAACGTGCATTAATACCAAAAGAAGTAATTGAATATATATTTAATCACAAACAAAAAAAATAAATTTAAGCTATTATATTATCTTTTGTTATATCAATAAATACAGATTCTTCATTATCATCCAATGGTTCTTGCATTAATTTATTCCAAGTATTTAATACTAATTCTTTATTATTATATGATATTTGATTAATATTTTTATTATATATCATTCTATTGTTTTTCTTTGAAAAAAGAGTTGGATCTTTTACTATATTTTCTAGTAAATTAATATATTTTGGATTTATTTTTTCATTATTTTCATCAAATTCTAATAATACTAATAATTGATTAACTTTATCTATTGATTTACTTAAAACATTATTATAAAAATCTATTTTATTTACTTTTTCAATTTGATTACTTTCCGTATTTAATACATTTACATAATCTCCCTCTAAACTTGTAGTACAAAAATTATGATTTTCTGGATAATTTTCATTAAAGTTTAATAATTTTATAATCTCTACTAAAGCATTAAAATTTGATGATGCTAATCTTTTAATGTCTTCATGTGATAGCATTGATACTGATTCATTTCCAAATTGATTTATTATTATATTTTTATTATTAATAGTTCCATTGTTTATATTATTAATAATATTTTTATTTTGCTTTTTTATTACTTTTATTTCTTCTTTTAATTTATCATTTTCTTCTTGTAATATTGTTTTTTCTGATTGTAATATTGTTTTTTCTGATTTTTTACATTTCTGTTCATGTCTCCATTTAGATTGTTTACATGAAAGTTGCTTTTTACAAATATAACATTCCCACAAGTTTTCTTTTTGATTTTTATTTTGTAAATGAAATTTTTTATTATGTATCCATAAACTTTGATAAGAACTATAATTTTTATTACATTCATTACATTTATATTCCATTTTATATATACTTATAAAATCATTTTCTTATATATTTTATATTCTGTTTACTAAAATGTTTACTTTTGCTATTTGATTTTAATTATTAATTTGTTAGTTTGATTAAAATATATATAATTATAAGTTATATATAATATATATATATATTTAATGTTTACCAAAATGTTTACTTTTATTAAATTAATAATTATATTGTAAATAATATATTCATGATATAATTTAATCTTAAATATATTTTTTTTTTTTTATTAATATAATTTATTCTAAATTACATCAAATAATTTAAATTTAATATTCAGTATACTCATTCATAAAATAAAATTAATATAAGTTATAATAAATAAATTATAGATAATGTATATATATTACAAATGTTTACCTGAATGTTTACTTTTGTTAAATTGATTTAAATATTAAATAAATATTTTTATGATTTAAAATAATCAAAAAATACAGATTTTATTTTAAAAATATTAAAATATATCTAATATACATCAAATTTAAATTAAAAATATTTTAGGATGCTCATATATTTTTAAAAAAACATATAAATTATATTGAAAGTTATTTTTTTTTTTTATAAAAAAATAATAATATTTGTGAAATTTTTTATGTATTATTAAAATATGTTTGTCTACATTCATTCATTTTATCATCTTTTGTTACATTATTAATAATTTGGTCAAAAGATTCATCTTTAACTAATCTTAGTATAAAATTAATAGAGTATACACCACATTCACTATTTTTAAATTGGTGTTGTATATTGTTAAATCTAATATCAAAATCCTCAAGTTTCTTTGAAAATTTATTTAAATATTTTTGTTTTAATTGTTTATCTCCTAATTTATTTATATCACTAACAACATTACCAACATCAATTTGTGAATTATATTTTTTCTTGTATAAAAAATTTGTAATTTTATTAATAAATTTTTTTATTTTTCTTCTAGGAGGTTTACCAACTGAATCAAAGAAATAAATTTTATTTTTTTTTAAATCAGTATATAATGAAACCCAATGTGACCCACGTTGATGTGATTCATCTAAATTAATAACTAATCCCAGTTTAGTTTTACCACTATTATATATTTTTTCAAAATTATAATTATTAAGACCTAATTCAGGTATTTCTTGAAAATCATAAGGAACTGTTCCTAAAAATAAAAACTCATCATGTAATTTATGATATTGATCAATAACTTCATTTATATTTGTTGTAGATAGCCAACCATATTTAGTTTTTGGTCCTTCAGGTCTAAATGTATTTTTATGTATTTCATCATTCTCAATATTTTTAACTATATTAGTTCTTAGCCAACATGTTTGTGTTGAACATGATGAAGAAAATTTATCTTTTAATTGATTAACTAATTCTTTTTTATCATTGGATATATTAATTTTATCTTGATTTGTTTTATTATATTCATTAGCAATTATTTTTAGTGAATCAAGTGAGAAACAAGAATTATTTTCATATTTTTTACTAGGCGCACATCTTTTATCTGCATCCATTTAATAATAATTAGATTTTATATTATCATTAGTAAATATTTTTATTAATTTTCTAATTATATATATATATAAAATGTCATATCAAGAAAAATATTTAAAATATAAAAGTAAATATTTAAATCTTAAAGCTGAAATTCATAATACAAAATTAGAAAATAAAGTATTTCAAAATGGAGGTAGTTTAACTGATATATTAGATGTTAATCAATTAAGTGGAACAGTCAGTGTTTCTGAAAAACACTTTTTAATGTTAGGGGGGTCAAATAATACTGATTCGGATAATTTACCTGATCAATTAACTGCTACACCAAAATCTGAATCATCAAGTTCAAAATCTGAATCATCAGATAACTTACCTGAAAAATTAACAGCAACACCTACAAGTTCTGATAAATCATCAAGTTCAAATTCTGAATCATCAGATAATTTACCTGAAAAATTAACTGAATCTCCAATTTCAGAAAAAAAATCTAAGGATACTTCAAGTTCATCTTCTGAAAATTCAGAAAATTATCAAAAAGGAGGCAAAAAAAATAAAACAAATAAAACAAAATCAGAAAGTGATAGCGAACTTATAACTACTGATACATCATTTTTATCTTTTTCTAGTTTTGATTCTGAATCTTCAGAAAGTATGTAATTATTAGTTTGATTATAAAATATAAATAATCTAATAATTATTATATGTTTGAAATATCTGGTATTGAAGAATTAAACAAATCAATTTATTTTAATAAAAATAAATTGATTATGCTTTATTTTGGTTCTTCCTGGTGTGGACCTTGTAAAAAATTAAAATCAAGACTTCATGATCCAAAAGAAATGGAAGAAATTAGTAATATGCATATTTGTTATTTGGATATTGATGATGAAAATAATAGTGAATTAATTGATATGTATAATGTTGAGAGTCTTCCAACAATATATTTTATTAAATTAAATGAAGAAAATGAAGTTGAAATATTAAAAAAAATTATAGGTTATGACTGGGTTGGTATTAAAATTGCATATAGTAACTTTAATAGTTATTAAATCCAAATTTTTTTATAAAAAATTGAACAAATAAAATTTTACAGATTAAATTTCTAATTATGGAATCAAAATTTAAGATTAAGAGTGTTAAACTAATTAATAGTAATTGTTATGATTTAGATAAAAATATTGATTGTACAATTTGTAGATGTAATTTAAACTTTAATTCCTTACATTCAAATAATAAAGGTGAAGATTCTATAATAGTAACAGGAGCATGTGGTCATTCATTTCATAATGAATGCATTATTCCTTGGGTAAAAAATCAACCAAATTGTCCAATTTGTTCAAGTCAATGGTTATCTAAAAAATAAATTACAATTCCCATATCAATGTATATTTTGATGAACTATTTGGACTTATACTAATATAATTTATACTATCAATTATATTTCGTGTTACTAAATCAGTTGTTGGTATATAAGATGGATTAACTATACTAAATCCGGTTGTTGATTTAAGATTTATTTTATTTGGATATAAATTATTATTTGATGTTCTGTATATAATACCATCAATATTTGCTGCACAAGCAAAAGCATTTGGACTTCCAATATCATTATCAAATTTAAATATTATTTTATCACCACAAATAATTTTTAATGGAAAAATAGGAAATGATGGTTGTGTAATTGGTGTTTGCATATTCCAATGATTTATATTTGTTGGATTTGATGGTACCAGTGTAACAGAAGTAGTCCATTTTATTGGAATACCATTTTTTGGTAAAAATTCTATTTCAGTAACTCTATTATCAGCCCATGCACCAATATGGTATAACATTTTTTCTGATATAAAACAATCTTTATTACTTTCAGAACAAGAAGATTCACTATCATTTTCAGAACAAGATAACATAATATCATTTTCAGATGAAGATGATTTATTTGTCATATATATAATATATATTTGAAAAAAAATAATAATAAATTTTAAAATATTTTATATATAAAAATTGAAAATATAATCTTTATAAAAATATTTAAAATTATAATGGAAAAATATTATAATAAAGACAATATTGAAATTGGTCTTGATGAAGCCGGTAGAGGTCCTTTAATTGGTAATGTTTATGCTGGTGCTGTAATATGGTCAAATGATTTAGTTCCTCCTGAAGGATTAATAAAAGATTCAAAAAAATTATCAAGTAAAAAAAGAAAAGAAGCTTTAAAATGGATTAAAGAAAATGTTAAAAATTTTTCTGTTGGATATGCAACAAATGAAGAAATAGATTCAATTAATATTTTAGAAGCAACAAAGTTAGCAATGCAAAGAGCAATTAATCAATTACCAGTTAAAACTGAATATTTATTAATTGATGGTGTTGGTTGGGAAAAAAAATTTCCAGAATATAAAGTTACTTCTGTTGTAAAAGGAGATAGTAAATTTTATTCAATTGCAGCTGCATCAATTTTAGCAAAAGAATATCATGATGAACATATATTAGAATTATGTAAAAATGATCCATCATTAGTTGATAAATATTGTTTAGACTCAAATATGGGGTATGCATCACAAAAACATATTGATGGTATAAAAAAATATGGATATACAAATTATCATAGAAAAAGTTTTACACCCTTGAAGATTTAAAATGCCGATTTTTTTAATATATAAATAATTATATATTAAATGTCTAAACACAAAAGCGAAGATTATAAAATAACAGCAGTTAAATATTATTTGGATAATGATACCAATTATACAAAAACTTGTGAAATATTTAAGTGTTCAGAAAGAAGTCTAAAAAGATGGATTGAAAGATATGAAGAGTTAGAAGAAATTAAAAGATTAAATAGAAAACCAAAATCTTACAAAATAACTAAAGAACAAGTTAAATATGCTATACAAAAATTAAAAGAAAATGAACAGATTACAATGGAAGAATTATGTAAAATAGTTAAAAAGAAATATAAAGATTTTGATATTACACCTCAACATTTAGGGCAAGTAATAAGAGATAATAATATAACAAGAAAAAGAACACGTCATGAACGGCAAATAAAAATTGAAGATTTTTATTTTCCCTACTTTTTAAGAATATCTTAAGATATTCTTAAAATGAGCATTATCCAAAAGAAAGATATGGAAAATTAACAGACATAAAAAAAGAATTAAAGACATTTTATAAAGAAGTATCAAAATTTTCATTAGACAAAATAATATCTTTAGATGAAACATCAATTAGTCCATCTTTAATAATGGAGTATTCTAAGTGTTCTTTAGGCAAAAGATGTGTTGTTAAAACAGATAATAATTATGTTTTTAGAAAATTTACTTTATTATGTGCTATTTCTAATTCTAAATGTGTTGGTGCAACTTTATATAAAGAAGGTGGTTGCATCCTCACCACCGAGGATGCAGGTGGAATGACTAAAGAAAGATTTGTTGAATTCTTAGAAGCAAATATTTTTAATAAATATAAAAATCACTTAATTATTTTAGATAATGCAGGTAGTTATTTTATATTTTTCTTTGGAAAAATATAAAATCAGATTATTTAAAAATTTTTAATTTTAAATAATATCATAATAATGAATATGTTAAAGAAGCAATTACAAATAGTGGTAATAAATATATATTTACGATCCCGTATACCCTAAAACAAATTGTATAGAGAATTGGTTTAATCAAATTAAACATTATTTGAAGTTAAATAAAAAAGTATTGAAATATGATGAATTAGCTATAGAAATTAAAAATGCAATAAAACAGGTTAAAAAGGAAAATTATAAAAATTACTTTGAAAATGCCTATAATAAAGATGCTTATAAAGATTATGTAAAAAAAGATTCTACATTAAAAAGAAAAGTTAAAAATTATAAGGATTAATTTTATTTAAAAATTTCATAATATTATAATATAATACTATGAAATTAAAAAGTATTTTATATAAAAAAGAACAAGATGAATTAGTAGATAAAATTATTAATATTTTAGAATTAAATAATGAAAATAGTATAATTTTATTTAGTCTTGACAACGATAAAACAAAACAAGATAAAATATTAGAATTAATACCAGAAATAAGAAAATACTATAGTTTTTCAACTATAATAGGAGCATCTGAACCAACAAAAGCAAAAAGACCATATTTATCAATTATAAGACAATTAACAAAAAGTAAATATAAATTAAATAGTTATGATTATAGAATAAAACAAGACAATAAAGAAGACATTAGAACAAAAAAATATGTATTTGAATTATTACAATAAAATAATATTTTATAATAAATAAACAATTTGTTAAACTATAAATATATTTAGTTATAATTATTTAAATATTAATCAATTTTAATTAAAACTTATTTATCATCATACATCTTTATTATGTTATAATTTTTATTAAATTTTTCATAATTATCAATAATCCATGTTCTAAAATTATTTACAGATATATTATATCTATCTGTATTTTTAACCTCCAAGAATACTCTTTCATATATATCTTGTTTATTTCCAGTATAATATTCCAAAGAAGTAAAATCATTATATTTACAATACTCACAATTATAATATAAATAATAAGTTGCATTTTTAATTTCTGGGTGTGTCTTAATATATTCAATATCAGTTTCACGATTAAGTATATTTACACATTTTTTAAACGTTTCACTTTTATTCAATAAATCATCCCATTCATTTATTTCAAAAATACTTATATCAGTATTTATTAAATTACTTATAACATAAATATATTTTTTATTGTCTTGAATATCAATATCATAATCCATAATTATTTATCTAATTATAATAATTATTTAAATTAATTTTAAATCTATGCAAATTATAAAAATTGAATTAAATAAATATTAATATTTTTAATTATATATAAAATAATGACATACATTATTAAAGTTATACATACATCGCCAACTTTTAAACAATTTGAAGAATGGGGTATTCAACAAGCTTATCCTATATTTTTCATGGATATTATATTTTATAGTGAAAAAGATAATATTGAAGTAGTATCATTTAGAATGAAAATTAATGGAAATTATTATTGTTCTGGATCAAGAAATTTTGAAGGTATAAATATTAGTCTAGATAGTTATAAAATTAATAATAATATAACTAAAGAACAAGTAAATAATTTATTAAATGATCAAAATATTATTAACAATTTTGCAAAAAGTCTTGAAGAAAGTATTAAAGATAGTATGATTCCAAATGATCCTATTGGAATATTTGAACAAATATGGAATGAATTTTAATTAGTATATACGTGTTAAATATAATAATATTTTTTCTAAATTATTATAATTTTTGAATATATATATTATATCTTCAATTGATAAAAAATTAAATAATTTAACTTTATCAACTATTCCAATTTGTTCTTGAAATTTATCAAAAAATATAATTTTATATAGTAATTCTTCAAAATAAGCATAATTAGGATGTTGAATAATATGATTTAAAATTTTTTTTATTTTTTTCTTATCTTTTTTTGATATTGGAACTAATTGATTTATATCTTTATCTGGATATTTTTCAATTAATTCTTTTAACATTATTTTAAAAATAATTTTATAAACATTTTGATACAAATCATTGTCATCAACTAATTGTTTTCTTTCATTTTCTTCCAAGTCATATTTTGAATGTATAACCATACCATAATCAATAGCTTGTAAAATATAACCATTGGTTGGAATATCTTTACCTAATATATTTATAAATTCATCATTTGTATAAATAACACCTATATTTTTTGGATGTAAATCTCTATGATAATAACCTTCTTTATTTATAAGATATGATAAATATACAACTTGTATAAATAAATTATATATTATATTCTTATCTGATATTTTATAAATAATATCATGAAGCATTATATCTATAATACTAGTAATTTTAATTGAACAAAATTTTGATGAAAATAACTCTTCAAAATATTGTTTAACTTTTATATTCATTGTACTCCATTTATTTGGTTCTAATTCATGAATATAATCACATCTTTTATTTTCATATTAAAATATTTTCATAAATTGTTGAGGATATTTAGATGACATTATATTAGCAAAATCAATTTCTCTCCAAACAGGGGATTTAAAATTTTGTTCTAAATCTTTTTCAAATATTTGCTCTACTTTCATAGCAAATTCTATTCCTTCACTATTTTTAACTAAATATACAGTTCCATGCATACCTTTACCTAAAGTTTTTATAATAGTATAATTAGAAATATAATTTCCACCTATCATGTTATTTTTATTTTTTAATTCTAAATACTTTGTCTTATATTTTATATATTTATCTTTATAATCCATATATAATATTAAGTATAAAATAATTTACTTTAATTTTTGCGTTTATTTTTAGAAATTAAAATATATATATAGTTATATATATAGTATTATATAATGAGTGCTATAGAAGAAAAAAAGACTAAACCACCAGATAAATCTAATGATTATTTCAAATGTGTTAAAATACCAATTAAACATGTTTTGAAAAATCCAGATATTAATTTACCTAAAATTACAGATGCAGTTATTAAATGTAATAAAATTGTTATTAATACATTAATGTTTATGAAACTTTATTTATTAGATTATTTTCAAAAGAATAATAAATTGCCCATTATAGATAAAGTTTTTGTTAATTCATGTATGAAAATTTTATGTAATGAAAGTGCATCAGGAAGACCACCAAAAAAAGAAATTAAGGAACTAAAAGATAAATTAACTACTTTTTATAATTCAGATTACAAACCATTAATTAAAGATACTGATTTAAATTATACACATCTTAATACAGTTTTAGATTATCTTACAATTGGAATTATTACAATGTATGAAAATAATATTAAATTACATTATGTTGAATATATTGAAAGATATGTTAATATTGTTTGGAAGAAAAAAGAAACAATTATTAAAATAAAAGAAGAAAATAAAGATGAAGAAAAACAAAAAGATTTAATTAATGAATTTTGTAGGCAATTAAGAAAAATTAAAATTGATATCTTAGAACCAGTTAATAAATATAAATCAGATGAAAAATATCACAATTGGATTAAAGATATAAAAAAAATAATAACACCAAATAAAGATAAATATCAAAAAGATAATTTATATTATGATTTACAATGTAATCCACAAGATTATTTACCATGTATGATTAGAATGATGAAAGAAGTTGAAAAAGATAAAGTTATGATTTATAATGTATTTCCAATGAGAAATGATATTATAATGAAATCAATTAAATTAGATACAACTACATTAGTTCATTTATTATTTACACAAAAGCAAGGAAATAAAACTGATTATTTATTAGAAGGTAATTTGAAGAAATATGAAAATGAAATTTGGGAATTCTTTTTTAGAACTGAAAGACAATGTTTTAAAAAACCAAAATATACATTTCACCACATGATAGAAACTGATGGTGTAAGTTGTTCTATTTTGATGTTAAGAAATGATTTAATTGGTAAAAGAATACCAAATATTAAAGTAGATTCAAATACAGAACAATATATAGATGAATTAACAGATTATACTAACATTAAAAACAAAAAGATTGTATCAATAGACCCAAACAAGGCAGATTTAATTTATTGTGTTGATAATGATAATAAAGAAGCAAATGAATTTAGATATACACAAGATAGTAGAAGAAAAGAATGTAAAATTAAAAAGTATGCTAAAATAATTTTAGAATTCAAGAAAGAAAAAGTAGATGGAAAAACAATAATTGAATATGAAACAGAATTATCCAAACTCAATAGAAAAACATTAATTATTAAAGATTTCAAAGACTACATTAAAAAGAAAAGTGAAATAAATAATAAATTATATAAGTTTTATGAAAAATATATATTCAGAAAACTTAAACTAAATGGATATATAAATAAAAAGAAACATGAACAAAAAATGATTAATAATTTCAAAAAAATATTTGGAAAACCTGAAGAAGTAATTATTACGATAGGTGATTGGGAGCAAAAGAAACAAATGAAGTATAAGGAAGCAACTAAAGGAATTGGTATGCGTAAATTATTTAGACAGAATAATTATAAAGTATATTTAGTTGATGAATTTAGAACAAGTTGTATGTGTTCAATTTGTAAAGATGAAACAGGAAGATGTGAAAAATTTCAAATCAGAGAAAACCCAAAACCATATAAAAGTGGAAATATCTTATGCCACGGGCTATTAACTTGTAAAAAGTGTTATAGTGTGTGGAATAGAGATGTAAATAGTGCCACAAATATATATAGAATTGCTAAAAATGCAATTAATGGACTTGAACGACCAAAATATTTATGTAGGGAAAAGAAGGATGAAGATGTAAAGGTAGAAAAACCTAAGAAAGAAAAGATTAAAAAGGATGTTCAAAAGAAAGCCAAAAAATCAGTTAAGGTTGTCGCCTTAACAAAATCATAATTTACACGCTCTGCAATGGGCAAACCTTGAATATTTTTTTTGTTGATTAAAATCGGCATTTTAAATCTTCAAGGGTGTAAATTAAAATGCATATAATATTAAATGTAAACTAAAAAATATCTAAATTTATATATACATAATATGAAAAATAATAATGAAAATAAAAAAAAAACAATTATTGAAGAATTTTACAATACTTCAATTTCAACCATGACATCTCCAATCTATAGTATATTTCATCTTATATTAGGATTTTTTGCGTTATACTTATCATGGAAATGTAATGAAAATGCATTTAATTTATTAAGTGTTTTATTCGCATGTTGCTGTCCTTATTTTTATATTGCATATGTTTTAGTAACAAGAGGTGGCTGCGGTATATTTGGAGGAGGTTAAGTAAAAATTGATTTATTAATTTATTATAATAAACTAATAAATTTATGCATGGACATCAAGATTGGAAAACAATTGTATTATCAAAACCAAAAATTCAGCCTAAGGAAATTGTTAAAAAACCTAGTTCATTACCAAGTGAAAATGATGAAATAAAATCAATAAAGTATGTTTCTAAAGATATATCACAAATTATTATAAATGCTAGATGTGCAAAAAAAATGTCGAGAAAAGATTTAGCAAAAAATATGAATTTAAAAGAAGATATTATTACTAATATAGAAACAGGTAAAGCAATATATAATGGTGATCAAATAGCTAGAATAAAAAAATTTTTAGGTATTTAATCAATAAAATCTAAATCTTCAATAATTAAATCAGTTTTTTTATATTCTTTAATATGATTTAAATTTATTTCATTTATTATATTATCTTCTACTGCTTCAAATAATTTCATTGTAAAATCTTTTGAAGTATAGAATTTTTTTCTGTGTTTAGATTGTCTATCAAAACTTGGTAGTTGATCAATTATATCAATAACAGTTGGTTGTACAGGATGATCTTTTCGTCGAGTTATTCTTCCAACAGCTTGTTCAACTTCTTTACGAGGTGTTACCATTAATAATGTGTTTAATTCGGGTATATCAAGTGCTTCTTGAGCCATAGAAAATGTAGCAAAAATTACTTGTGCTTCAGTTGATTTATCCAAGTCTTTTTGTTTCATTCCACCAATATAATAACTACATGTTGTTATTTTTAGTAAATTTATACTATCATGTAAAACATTCAGATGTTCAATACGATCACTTAAAACTAATAATTTTCTACCTTCTTCTTCTATAAATTCTTTTATAATTTTAATTATTAATTTATTTCTAGATTGTATTTCAGTTATTTTATTTATAGTTTTCGGTCTATTTATATCTTTTCCATAATTTGTTCTGTATTCTTTAAAATTTTTATCTTGTGAATCAAATTTAATCATTTTGATTAATACTGTATTTAATTTTTCAGTTGGTTGTTTATATAAAATATCACCAAAATACCAATATAACACTTTTTCTAATTTATCGCTTCTATTCGGTGTTGCTGATAATGCTAATGTTCTTTTACAATTAATTATTGGTAATGCACGTGAAAAATATTTTGAAGGTGCATGATGCGCTTCATCAAATATAACTAGTCCAAAATCTTTAAAAAGTTCTTGATCATATTTATCTTTTGCAATTGATTGTAACATACCAATAACAATTTGTTTATCTTTAACATCTATTTTTTTTTGTTGTAAAATACCAATATCTGCATTAGTAAATTCTTCTGCTCTACTTTTCCATTGATTTAATAAAAATGATTTATGTGTTATTACTAATGTTTTTACTCCATATAGTGAAGCAATATATAATGATAAAACTGTATTATGAGTTATTGTACAGTCACCTAACATAAATCTTCTATTTCCATCTAGTTCAAAACCAAAATAACTTCCAACATCTAACTCTTCAACAAAAATTTTATAAGTTAAATAATCAAAATCTTTTAAATTTAAACCTAATTCAATATTTAAAATATTTTCATCTATTTTATATACTATGTATCCCACTGATCTTAAAATATATTTTATATCAGAAATTAATTTTGAATTAATTGTTTTCAAAAATACGTTTCCTCCCATTTTTGATTTTACTAATGTACTATCTAAAATACCAATAGCTAATCGTTTTCTATATTCATAACAATTATATTTATATTCATTTGGAATATATAATAAATTATTAATATTTTTACCAAATTCATATGGATCTTCATTTATTTTTTTTTCTGTTAAATTTAATATTGGTAATCTATAACCATAAAAACTTTTTAATTCATTTTTATATTCTAAATAAGATGTTATTGATATATCCAAAATATCTCCATAAAAATAAATATTATTATTAAATTCAATAGGTTCTCTTGATGTGTATTTAAGTGATAATATATGTGATTTATTTACAATGTATTTTTCACCAGTTTTAATATCATGTATTTTATATAATTTTTCAAAACCTCGTGTAATTGATAAAACATTTCGTGGATTTATATCATCTCCCATTAATTTATCACCAACAACTATATTCTGAACATATTTGATACTCCCATCAAACATCATAACTTCTGTATTTATTCCCAAACATTTACCTTCACCACAACCTAAACATAATAAGCCTCCATTTGTTTTATTAAATTCAGGAATTACTTTATCCATAATTGTAATTTGTTTTTCTTTAAGTTTTCCTTTAAATTTTAAATCTACTTTAAGACCTTCAAATTCTTCGTTTTTTATTGGTTTACCAAATTTTTTTATTCCATAGAATTTAGGAACAATAATATTTTCATCATCTTCTATAAAAACTTCAAAAGATTCAGGTTTTATATTTTTGTTAAAAGTATTTTGAGGTGCAACAGTTAAGTCTTTTTTAATTTCGTCTAATTTATCTTTATTTTTTTTTGAAATTACATAACCTTTTTTTGTTAAGATATTATCCATAATTATTAATATATAAATTAACTATTTAAATTTCAACTTTTATATAAAATAATTTAATCAAATATTTTTTCTATGTTAATATTATATATGCAAACAAATATTTCAGAATTATTTAAAGAAAATGGTAAAGATTCATCTATAATTAAATCATTAATTGTAATTTCTTTGGTTTTATTTGCTAGTTTAGTAGCTCCCAAATTACCTGCTAGTTATTTAGAAATTATTGATAATATGATTGTTAAATTTCTATTATTTACTGGTATAGCATATTTGGCAACTTGTGATTTAGTCAGTGCTATTATTGCTTCTATCGCAGTTATGACTACATTACAAACACTTTCTGTTCATAAAATAACTAATAAAGTTATAGATGCAACAAAAGATTTATTAAAAGAAAATCAAAAAGTTATAGATGCCACAAAAGAAAATCAAAAAGTTATAGATGCCACAAAAGAAAATCAAAAAGTTATAGATGCTACACAAGAAAATCAAAAAGTTATAGATGCCATACAAGAAAATCAAAAAGTTATAGATGCCACACAAGAAAATCAAAAAGAATATAAAGTACAAGATCAAATACAACTAAATGATAATTATAGTATTGATTTTTCAGCATCATTAAATCCCCCAGTAAATATAATTGGTGAATTAAGTAATAGTATAACTACTGCATCCAGTTATATTATGTCTGATACAACTACTAATAATATAACTGATACATCTAGTAATAATATGTCAGAACCAAAAAATATTATTACACAGACTGTTATTATGTCATCGGAAGAAGATCCTTATTTAAAATTGAGAGATTTTTTAAATAATGTTAAAGAATCAGATCCAACAATTAATTTAGATAGTTTACTTTCAGCAGTAATAAATTCTAATCCTAATTTAGATAAATCTTTTGTCAAAGAAATTATAAATACAACTTTTAGTAGTCAACCAGTTATTCAACAAGTAAGTCAACCAGTTATTCAACAAGTAAGTCAACCAGTTATTCAACAAGCAGTTCAACCAGTTATTCAACCAGTTATTCAACAACCAGTTATTCAACCAGTTATTCAACCTGCAGTTATTCAACAACCAGTTATTCAACAACAAGTTATTCAACAACCAGTTATTCAACAACCAGTTATTCAACAACCAGTTATTCAACAAGCAGTTCAACCAGTTATTCAACAATCAGTTCAACCAGTTATTCAACAAGCAGTTCAAGTAGTTCAACCAGTTATTCAACAAGCAGTTCAACCAGTTATTCAACAAGCAGTTCAACTTAGTGATCAACCTTTAGGATATCAAAATTTCAATAATAATTTAGTTGTTGATGATACAATTCAAATCAAACATCCAAGAAGAATAAAAACTGAACCAAAAATTCAACAAATAGAGAAAAATAATGATCCATATGCTATGTTAGAAGATAATTTACAGTATTATGCATATTCTAATTATTAAATATTTATATAAACTAATAAAGTTATTATAAATTATTTAAAGTGTTTTGGCAAAATCTTTATATTCTTTCATATTTTTTTGTAGTTGTTTATCAGCTGCATCGGCTAATTTTTCATGTGGGATTTTAGGATCAGCCGATTTAACATCAGCTTGAATTTTAGCAGCAACTTTTAAAGCTTTATTATATTTAATATCAAGTTTTGAAACAACATTTTTTACAATTGTTCTAAAAGCAATTAATGCAGGATTATTTCCACCTACTAAATCATTAGCATTACCACCTTGTTGGACTTGATTTAATTGTTTAAGTCTTGAATCCATTGGCATATAACTACTAGTTGGGGATAGTGAAACATCAGTTGTAGTTATCATTGGTTGTTGTTTATTGAGTGTTTGTGGTTTTAAAAAGATATTTTCAGAAGCAGAAGTTTCTGAGGACATTGGTGAAGTTGCAGACATCATTTGTGAATTTGCAGACATCATTGGTGAAGTTGCAGACATCATTGGTGAAGTTGCAGACATCATTTGTGAATTTGCAGACATCATTGGTGAAGTTGCAGACATCATTGGTGAAGTTGCAGACATCATTGGTGAAGTTGCAGATATTTTAGGTAAAGATTTAATATCTTTTATACCAGGTAATTCAACTTGAGGAGTTGCAAATTTATGTGAAGATGTAGTATATTGTTGTACAAAAACTGGTTTTTGTTGTTGTAAAGGAGCTGGTTGTTGTTGTAAAGGAGCTGGTCGTTGTACGGGAACTTGTGACATATTTAATAATTTTTGAACATTAACTTCAGTTTCAGTTTCAGTAGGTTTCAACAAATTATAAGCTAAATAAGCGCCTGTAGCAGCAAGTCCAATTTTAACAACATTAGAAGTATCAAAACCACCTTGTTGTTTATTATTTTTAACAATTTCATAAATTCTATTTTCAAGTTCTTCAGTATTCATTTCATCAGAAAAATTACCACCATCTTGATTTAACATCTTTCTTAATTTATTTTCAAGAGAAGGTGTTGGTATGTTTTTGTTATTATTATTTGATTCAGAAGTTAACATAGATACTAGATTGTTAATATCGGATTTTAAATCAGATGTAACAGAATTTATATAATTGCCACCATTCATTTGTGATAAATTAACAGAAGATGTAGCGGTATTTAAATTAATATCATTCATAAATGCTGATGATGTTGCACTAATACTATTATCTTCATTTAGATTATTGATTTTAATATTATTTAATATATTACTATTATTTTCTGTGGTAGTATGTGGTAAAATATTATGTATATCGTTTTTAAATAATAAACTAGACATTATATATTATAATATAGAAATTAAATACTTAATTTTTATATATTTAATTTTATATCCTATATTATAATAAAAAATGTATATTAATAAAATTGATGATTTATTTGATAAAGTGATAGATAATTTCTATAAATTTTTATTAAATGAAAAATTTTTTGAAAAAATAAAAAAAGATACAAATTTTGTACGTTTTCAAGTTAATATTATGGAATTATTAAAAAAATTTATTATTACAATTGATGAAAAAGAAATAACAAAACTAATTATAAATAAAACATATTTATCAAATATTTTAAATATTATTAAAAGATATTGTGCATTTTATGTTTATTTAGGAATAGGTTATTACTATTCAGGAGGTAGAGATTTATTTATAACAAACATGTTAGAAAGTAGTAAAAGTCAAAAAGATTCTGTTTTTCAAATAAATAATTTTTATAATAGTGAAAATAATGCAAAAATTATTATATATTATGGTGATATTAAAAATATTTTATTATTAATGGAATATAAAACAATAGATAAAATTAAAATAATATTAAAAAATAATCCAATAAAATATAGTAAAACAATAGAATTATTTAATGAACTTGGTGAAGATTATATAATTGAAAATTTTTTCATAAAAGACAACTTCCATTCAATGATAAAAACTTTTATTTTTAAACAAATTTATTTAAAAGAAGAAAAAATAGAAATAAATAATATTTTAAAAGAAGTAGATGAAAAAAATGCAGAATATAAATATATAGAAATTGTAACATCAAATAAAAATAAAATAGTTGATTTTAGTGTAATACAAAAATTTTTATCATTAACACAAAATAGAAGAGGTTTAGCTGAAGAAATTTATAATTATTTATCAGAAATAAAGGAAACTGAAGAAATAATAATCAAAGAACATAAAGATTATATAAATTTTTTATTTTCTAATAGAATTATTATTCCAATATCTGAAGATTTTTTAAGATATCATAAAAATACTGAAAAATATGAAACCGAAAGTAAAACAAGAGAAGACACAAAAGTAAAATATGTAATTAATAAAATAAATAATATAAAAAATTATTATTCACCATTAGTTGAAAAAAATGTAAAATTAAAATTAGAAATAAAAGAAAATTTTTATAAAAATATGGAAGACAGATTAGTTGTTTTATACAATGATGATGAAGAATTGAAAATAATACAAAAATTAAATTATTCAGATAATCAAAATGATAATGATAATTTAATAGATTTAGAAGAAATAAGAAAATATGCATATTTAAATTTTAAACATGTATCAAATGATTATATTAAAGTTAGAACACCAAATACAATTGAATCAATAAGATATGCAAATTTAAAAACACATAAAAAAACAAATGATATAGAAGTAAGAGTAGGACATAACAATTTAGATTTAAATGTAATAGGAATTGTATGGAATCCATCTAGAATTAATTTAGTAAAGTCAAAAAATACAAAACCACTTGAATGTTTTAAAATTAAAGATATGATAGATGTAAGAAAAAAATATGAATCAGATAATGGTTATACTGCATTTTCAAGAGCAATAAATAAAACAATTACACACAAACCTAAACATGAATTATATTATTGGTTATTTAATAATTCAAAAGATATACCAAAAAAAACAAAAGAATACGTTGATTTTAGTGTAAATGATTCACAAAAAAATATAAATTTATTATTATATGAAATTTACAATAAATATACAAATATAGTAAAAACAAAATTAGAAAATTATATTAACAGACATGAAAATTTTGATTTTTGGAACTTGGATAAGTTATTTAAAATCTATGGTTTAAAATATTATAATTTTGAATTAAATCCTGAAATTAAAAATGAAATATTATTTTATATTTTAACAAATAAAATAAAAGAAATAGAAGTTACAGAAGATGAAACTGATAATATTATTCCAGGAATAAGGAAAAAAGTTATTAAACTTCCATCTATTGATATTATAAAACAAGAGAAAAATATAATAATTATTGATACAAACAAAAAACAAGAAGAACTTATTGTTGAGGAAGTAATAAAAAATATACCAATATGTAATCATTATATTAAATGGTCAAATATAAAAAAACAAAAAGGTGAAAATTTTAATCAATCAGTTTTTGATTTTGTTAAAAAATATGTTAAACAAAATCAACAAGGTGATTTTATTTGTAAAAGTTGTAACGAATTATTACAATTAAAAAAATATGTGTATGAGGGAACATATAATAAAGAAACAGATACATTTATGACTACATCATTAGCAGTTAATCAAAAATTAGAAGAATTACCAAAATACAAAACTTTATCAAGAACAATAAATAACTTGAATAAAAATATAGAAAAAATAGCTTATTTATGTGATTTAACTTATTATTTGGGTAATACTCCAACAAATAAATTACACAGAAAAACATTAGTAAAAGATATTATTGATTTAATACAAATACATACTGAATTTATTAAAATACAACCAAAAAATAGAATAGAATTAGCATCAGAAAAATATAACATAAACAAAAATTTAACTAATTTATTTTTCTTTGAATTAAAAGATGAAATATTTTTAATATCATCTACAGATACTGATTACTATAAAACAATCAAATATAATAATATTATGGCTTATATGATTTTTTTATTTTTAAGTGAAATTAATGCTGGACAATTAATAAATTTAAAAGATGATAGAAGATGTAATTACTTTTTTTATTCAAAAGTTGGACAACAATTATTTGATGGTTTATTTTTAAGATTAAATCAAAAAGAAAAAACACAAATCATTAAAATACCTTTATTTTGTTATGCATTATATTATTTTAGTTGTGTTTTTGCTAATAACAAAATATGGTTATTTAAAGATGATTCGACAACTAATATTGGTATTATTCAAAAAAGCATAATACATACAGTTGTTGATTTAATTAATTCAATAATAGAAGCAAATATGGTAGAAGGTAAGAATTTTTTATATGAAATAATAACAACAAGATTTATGTTAAAAATAAATCATACATTTAATGATAAAGAAATATTATTAAGAATAGAAAAAAAGAGTTCAAAAAATATTAAATATGACGAGACAACAAAAAAAATATCAATAATTAAAAATAAAATTGAATATATACCTATATCTGTAGAAGAAAAATTTATAAATGATCTTAAACCAATAGAGTATTGTCATAATATAATATTTAAAAATGAAAAAATAAGATATTTAAAAGATTCATCAAAATTTAGTTTTTTAACTAATTGTGAAGATGGTAGATTTCATAAATGGAAATTAAAAGATGATTTAATTATTTGTGAATTATGTAATAGTAATTATAATGAACTACTAAACGACAAAGAAAGAATAAAAAAAGACGAATCATCAGAATACATAAATAAAATTAAAATTAATCAATTGAAAAATTTAAGTAAGAAATATTGTATTACTGGTGAATTACATCAAATAAATCAAACTACATTACTTTGTGATTTATGTAATATTGACCCATATGATCATAAATATTTATCAGATGAATTAAAAACATTATATAAAAATTTACACAAAAAAGAAAATGATGATATTAAAAAAACATTAGAAAAAATTCGAGAATATAAAAAACAAGAAATAGAAAATGAAAAGATAAGTTATGAAATTATTAAAAAATTTAATAAAAGATTTAATACAGACATAATAGATAAATATAAAACTAATCAATATGTAAATTATCTAATAGATTTTGTTGAACGATTAATAAAAGTTTTAGGACCAAAAATAAAAGTTGGTAATAAAAATATTTTTTTAAAAGATACTATTTACATAATAAATCATGATTATTTAGGTAATGAAAATAAAAATATTATTCAAATTTCATCCAAAGATGATATCTTACAAATTAAAAAGAATTTTTCAGGTTTAAATAAAGATGTATTATTTTATAAAGATAAATCACACAATGTTTATGTTTATTATGATTTAGTTACATTACAATATTTGGGTTATTCAGAAGATGGAAAAACTATAAAAAAAAATAAAAATAATGCATCAATAATTAAAGAATTATCTATTTTAGATATTTTATTAACATTTGGATTAGAAAATGAATATAGTAATATAAATCATTATGAATTAAGTTCAGAATTAAATAAAGAATTAATTAATAAAATACTAAGAAATAGAATAGTTAATATCAAACAATTTATAAATAAGTTTGAATCAATGATTTATTCAGTTAAAAATAACACACCAATAAACTCAAGATTTTATAATAAAAATGAAAAAGAAATAATACAAGAATTTACAAAAAAATTAAGAGAATTTAATTTAAAAGATAAAGAAGGTCATAATGCTGTTTTTAAACATTCAACATCTATAATTAATAATGTAAATTTAAAAAATATAAAAATTAATATTGATATTGATTTATTGAATGAAAGTTATATTGACTGTAAATTTTTAAATAATATTTATAATACAGACAGTAAATTAATTTATTATATTATTATGAATTTAAATAGATTATTAGACTATAATAAACAACCCGCAATAGAATCAGAATTATCTCATATGATCGTTAAGTTATTTAAAGCTTTAAATAAAAATACAAATATTGATTATACAAATATTGAAGTTAGAAAATATGATTACATATTATTGAATGAATTACCATATATTGATGATCAAGTTAAGTTTGTTGGTATGTATCAAGAATTAGTTAATATACAAGAAATTGATGAAGAAAAAGTTAAAGAACAAAATGAAGATTTACGTGAAGAAAAAGAGGCATTTGATATAGATGATTATGAAGTTGATGATGATATAGATGGAACAGCCGAAGCATTTGATGGTTACGAAGGGTCATAAATTATATTCTAACTATATATAATTTAACTAAATGAATCAAAATTTATGTTTTAATATATTTATATTTTTAATAATTTTAATTGTTTTAAAATACATTTCACCAAATCCAGATTCAGTATTATTTGTTTTAAAAAAATATTTAAATTTTTTAATTTTTAAAATTAATAGATTTATTAAACAAATTTTTAACTATAATGAAGATTTTGGTATTGTAACATTTAAAGGTTTATCAGAATTTCAAGATAAAGCTCCTTCTTTTATTTCATATCATCAAAATATGTTTATTCAAAAAATGATTGAAAAAAATCCAACACTAGATGTTAAATTATTAAAAAAACTTTATGCATTTATGGAAAAAATGGTTACAACCGATACTGATGATTATTTTTTAACTGTTAGTGATTCTGAACAAAAGAATTTTTCTGAAGCTGAATTAGATAAAATCAAAACAATAATATTTAATAAATTAAATTCAGGAAGTTTTAAATTTACTGAAATTAATATTGAAGGTCCTGTTTCATATTATACTAATTTAAGTGGAAAAGAAGTTAATCCATTTTCATTTACAGTTACTTGCGATAATAATATTGGTCAATTAAAAGTATTTTTATCAATTGATATAAGAAATGATGTTGTCAAAAATGCATCTTATATTGTTTTCAAAAAAATAAGAATTAATGTAAATAGTAATGAATCAGATATTAATGCTAAAAAAGTAAATTTTGATATTACAAGTGATGTAACAAATAAGGTAATATTTGATAATTCTCTTATAGAATCACAAAAAATTCCTGAAAAATGTAATAATTATTCACAACCTAGTTATTATGATAATCCTGTCAATTTAAATTTAAAGTTTGATTCTAACTATAATATTAATGTTGACAATATTGAAATACCGAATTATGATGAAATATTAAATAGTTATAATGAAAATTACAATGAATTATTAAATAATAAAGACAAAAATATCATAAACATGTCAATGCCAATGATAGATTTCTCTAAGCAATTTAAAACTAATAATTATAATGCTTCAATTGAACCATCAAATAATGATGAAACTATGAATAATATGTTAGATAATATTTTAGAATTTAAAATACCACATGAATCAACAAATAGTTCAAATAATGCACCGCCATTTATGATAATTCCTCCACCAAATAATTTAGCTTCAGATTAATCTATCCTCCAAATAATATTAATCTATCCTCCAAATAATATTAATCTATCCTCCAAATAATATTAATCTATCCTCCAAATAATATTAATCTATCCTCCAAATGTTATTAATCTATCCTCCAAGCTTTAAAGAATACATCATTCTTTAAAATTTCGTCAGGTGTTAAATATTCATCATTAACTAATAATCTTCCTCTATCAGATATTAGTTCACCATCTTGATATTTTTCAGGAACTATTCTATTAACAAATTCTTTTGCTTTTTCAGGAATACAATCTTCAGTCCAAAACTCTGGGAAAAAACCTTTTTTAACAAAAGTATTAAAAAAGTAATGGATATCATAATATCTATTTTTTTCAGGTTTAACATTAATTTTATTTGTCCAGTCTGCATCAACTTTACTATTATCAACAATTCCTGGTATACATGCAAAATCAAAATCCCATAATTTTATTTGAAAACCAATATTTGGGACATGATATACTTGGTTATTTATTTTATAAAAATATTTATTATCAGTTGGAGAAATTGCTATTTCATTTACTAATATATTATTCATTTTTAAATCATTATGTCTAAAGGAAGGATATTTTGCTTGAATAATTGCTAAAACTGATAATAACTGGAAAAATATTGATCTCCAATGTTTAATTTTAAATTCTTTATAATTTTTTCTTATAAAATCCAATAAATCCCCAGAGTTTGCCCATTCAGATATTAAAACTGAAACATTTTGATAATATTCACCTTCTTTATATTTTTTTAGAAATTGATCATACCTTTTATTATTTACAATATCTTTTTTAGATAAACTTAAAAATGGTCTAATACTTGTGTTAAATGTTGTTATTGGTAAAACAATATGTGGAGTTTGTTTTTTAACGACAAATTGTGATAATAATTTTATCATCAGTAATTCTGCATTTTCAGGTCTTTTTATATTATACATATCACCATAGTTTTCTTTTTTTGGATATGCAACAATTTTTACTGCATATGATTGTTTATCTTTTTCGTTAGGTGGATAAACACCTTTAAATGTATGTCCAGTTGAACCACTTTTTATGTATAATAATTTTCCTCCTAAATTACTTATTGCATCATTAAAATCAATAAATTTTTTTGGCATCAATTCGCGTATATCTTCCGATTTAAAATAATTTTCTAATGATTTATCATTATTTTCATAATCAATAATTGAATCAACATGGGATTTATTAACAAGTTCAGAAATATGTGATATTCTATCTTTAATAAAATTATATTTTTTACTATCCATTAATTATTCTATTATATATTTTTTTTATCTTAAACTATTAATTTATTTTTATATATTATTTTTATATTTTCAGAAAATTATACTAACAAATTAATTATTTAATATTTGATTTATGTAATAAAAATTTTATTCTAATTAGATATAATGACACGAATAGCAATAATTGATAATTTAAGAGGATTAGCATTTATATTTATGATTATTCAACATATATTTTATTTTTATGATGTATCAACATATTATGAAACGGAATATTCTAAAAATATTTTTATAGATTTATCGGGTACAATAGCAAGAACATTATTTATATTTTTAGCAGGTTGTTCATTAGTATTAAATTATAAAAAAAATAAAGAATCATTTATGAAAAATAAATTTAAAAGAAATATTGAAATATTATTTCATGCAATTATTATATCAATCACAACATATATTTTATATCCTGAATTTTACATAAGATTTGGTATATTGCATTTTATTGGGCTTGCAAGTATTTTAGGTTCATTTATTGTTCCTTATCCAAATTTATATATTATTTTAATTTTACTATTTTCATTTGTTGAACCACCAAAGATAAATAACTTTATTGATACAATAACAGGAGCATCATTAAAATATAATATGATGGATTGGTTTCCTTTATTTAAATGGTTACCATTATTTATTTTTGGAATGTATTTTATTGAAAACAATAATATTGAAAAAATAAATATACCTGAAAATAAATTATTGTCTTATTTAAGTAAAAATAGTTTAAATCTATATACATCGCATGTAATTCTTTTATTATTTTTATTTAATAATTTACACATGTGAAGATTTAAAATGAGACAAAAATTTTAATATATAAATATTGTAAATTCACCAATATTTTCATTCTTTTTAAGTTCAACTTTTGTTTCAAAAAATTCTAAAGCTTTTTGCATAGTTGCTACACATATATCATCTTTTTTTACTTTTATCAAAGATAGATTTTTATCAATTTCTATACCAAAAACAGTTTTTTAAATCTTCAAAGTAATTTGAAAAATAAGTTAAATTTGATAATAAGTGTTAATTTGTACATCTTTTATATTCATATTTATTTGTTTGATTTTTATCTTTAATTTCTAATAATGATAAATAACTTTTTATTTTCATCATATATTCATAACCTTCTGATTTAATTTTAGTAATTAATATTGATAATTCATCATAATCACTAAGATTATTATTTTTAACAAAAAAATCAATACTATTATTAATTTCTTTTTTAAGATTATATAGAATTACATTATTTTTTTGTTATTTCTTGTTTAACGAAATGTCCAATATTAATAACATTATTAGGTTGTTGCATAATATATGGTTAGTTAATTATTTTTCCAATTTTTATTATATTAATAATTTTTGAATATCAATACAAGAATATTTATTTTTTTGGTAGTTTACCAAAAAAAAAATTTGATTGTTTAATTTTAACATTATATAATAGTGATTGTATTAATAATAAAGTTTCTTGATATCCTGCACCTGGTAACCAACAATTATTATTATTAATGGTTGCTATTATGTTGTGAATGTTATTATATAAAGAAGAAATTTTAAAAAATGTTTCTGGTTTAGCCATAAAAAAATGGTCATGTAATTTTACAGAATCAAAATAATATTGAATAAAGTTTATCAATATTTCATTTTCTTCTAATTCGTTTAATATAAAATCACTATAAAAAATATTATCAAGTCTTATTCTTAATATATAGTCATATTCTGTTTTATAGTCTAAAATATATTCTTTACATAATTTAGAAACATCATAAATTCCAAAAAATTGGCATAAAGCATTTAAACTTATTTTTTGATAGCTAAAATTACTTTCATGTTCTTTATAATTTAAAAAATAATCTTCAATATTATTTGAAAGTATTATATTATAAGATTGGTCTATCATCACTGGACAATTATATGTTTTAACACATTCTAAATTATCTATATATTTAGAAACATCTTGTGTAACTTTGTTTTTATCGTGAAAAATATATTTTTTTGGTTTATATAAATTTATGATATCATCTTTTATTTCATCATTTGTTTCATATGTAGAAATAAAAACATCACAATCATATTTGTCTAATAAATTGTTTTTAATAGATTCAAAACAATCAGAATATGTTCTTGTATCTCCCTGAAAAACATAATGCTAATTTTACCATGTATATAAATATAAATATATATATATATATTTATATATAACTTTATTTAGATGAATATAATAATACCATTAGGTGGAAAGGGTGAAAGATTTTTAAAAAATGGTTATGATAAACCTAAACCATTAATAAAAATATTTGAAAAAAATATGATTGAATATGTAATAGATAATATATCTATAACTAAAAATGATAAGGTTTTTATAATTTACAACAAAAAATTAAATGATAATAATTTTGATCAATATGTAAATAAAAAATATCCATTTATAAATCTAATTAAAATTAATGATACTAAAGGAGCAAGTGAAACACTATATTTAGGAATAGAAGTTATTTTACATACTTATGAATATAATAAAAAAACTATTATTTTAGATTGTGATACTTTTTATACAGAAAATATTTTAAATATTTTTAGTGAGATTGATGAAAATATTGTATTTTATAGAAAAAATTTTGAAAAATCACCAATTTATTCATACATAGAATTAAATAATGAAAATGATATTATTAATATAAAGGAAAAAGAAAAAATTTCTGATAATGCTAATACAGGAGCATATGCTTTTAGTGATATAAATATATTATATGAATACTGTAAGTATGTATTTGATAATAATATAACATTTAATAATGAACCATATACATCATGTGTTATATCGGAAATGCTTAAAAAAAACTTTAAATTTAAAGGTTATGAATTAAAAAAAGAATGTGTTTTTTCTTTAGGAACACCAACAGAAGTTAAAAAATATATTGATAACACATATGCATTTTTATTTGATTTAGATGGAACAATAGTTATTACAGATATAATATATTATAATGTGTGGTATGAAATATTATTTAAATATAATATTTTGTTAAATGAAGAAATGTACAAAAAATATATTCAAGGAAATAATGATACATATGTTAAAAATAATTTATTAACAAACATTAATATATCAATTTTAGAATTATCTAAATTAAAAGATGATTTATTTATTAAAAATATAGATGAAATAAAAATAGTTGATGGTATATATGATATGTTACAAAATATAAAATTACAAGGGCATAAAATATGTATTGTAACAAATTGCAATAGTCGAGTTTCAAATAAAATCGTAGAATTTATAAAAATTCAACATTTCATTGATTTTATTATATCTAATAATGATTGTAAATTTGGAAAGCCAAATATAGAACCTTATCAAAAAGCAATTGAATTATATGATATCAAAAATAATAAATGTATAATATTTGAAGATTCTAAAACAGGTTTGATAAGTGGTAAAGGAGTTAATCCAAAATTACTTATAGGAATTGAAACAAATTATGATAAGAATGTACTTATAAATAATGGGGCTAATATAACAATAAAAAATTTTTTAAATTTCGATGTTAATAATTTATTTACTCCAAGTATAAATGTAATAGATTATCTTAAAAAAATAATTATAAATAATAATAATTTATTAGATATTACAGATGTTTTAATTGATGAAAATAAACTAAAGGGTGGATTTATTGCTGATGTTATAAGTTATAAAATAATTACAACTGATAATGTATATTCACAAATAATAAAATATGAGAACACAAAAGAAAATAATTTATCAATTATGGCAAAAAAATTAAAACTGTATGAACGTGAATATTATTTTTATAAAAATATTTCACAATTTGTAAATATTAAAATTCCAATATTTTATAATTTATTATTTGATAATGATTATAATACAATAGGTATTGTTTTAGAAAATTTATTTGATAAAAAATACGAGTTAAATTTGAATTTAAATATTGAAAGTATAGATATTTCATTAAAAATTGTTGATAGAATGACAAAACTACACAGTAAATTTTGGAATAAAAATTTAAAAAAAATTTTTCCTGAATTGAAAGATAGTAGTGATATTATATTTAAACCTTTTTTATGTGATTTTATAAATGAAAAATACGAATTGTTTAAAAAAAAATGGTCTAACGTTTTAAATAATTATCAACTACAAAAATGTGATGAAATATATAATAACTTTAATAAAATTCAAGAAAAATTTTCTAATAACACAAATCTCACTTTAATTCATGGAGATATTAAATCACCAAATATATTTTATGATATTAAAAATAATTATGAACCATATTTTATAGATTGGCAACATTGTGCAATTGGTAAAGGGTGTCAAGACTTAATATTTTTTGTTATTGAAAGTTTTGATATTGAAAATTCTATTAGAATATTTAATATATTAAAAGAATATTACTTTAAAAAATTAATTGAAAACGGTGTTACTAATTATTCATATAAAGAATATGAAATGGATTTATATTATTCTATTTGTTATATACCATTCTTTACGTCTATATGGTTTGGTTCAACTGATCAAGATGAATTAATTGATAAAAATTTTCCTTATTTTTTTATTACAAAATTATTTAATTTAATCGAATACATGACAATAACAAATAAAAATGTGTTTTTTTAAATATCAAATATTTTAGTTATTCTAGAAATTATTCCGTTTTCATGTTCCAAATTGAGTTAATAACTATCTAAAATAAATATTTAGTTTTTATTTAAATATATTTTTGGATCATAATATTTTTATATTGATGAGTATCAAATCAAATCAATAAATTTATTAAATAATTTAAGAAATATTGTAAATTACAAAAGGGTATCTCTAAATTTTTAGTTTTTTAATGAAAAAATATATGATTTACAAACTCTGAATCAATGCCATCTTAAAAATATTATAATTTGGATAAACGTCGCAACTATTATTATTTTTATTATATAAGTATAATCAGAATTTATCATTTTTATACTACTTCCAAAATCAGGAAATAATGTTGTCTCTTTATAAAATAATAATTGATGGTATATTATTATCAGCATCATTAAATCTAATTATTATCTGTATTAGAATCATAATAAAAAATGAATTATCAACATTTAAAGTGTAATAAACATATATTTTATGGGAGTACCAAAATTTTTTGCATGGTTGATGAGAAATTATAAACAAAAAGAATTTATATTTTCAAAAGAATCAACAAATGATGAAATAGTAGAAAAAATTGATTGGTTTTTAATTGATACAAATTGTTTAATACATCCAATATGTTTTAAAATATTAGCAGAAGAAAGTGAAAAAACAAATATAAATTTTAAAAGTTTAGAAAATAAAATGATAAATGCAGTTATTGAATATATTGATAAAATAATTAAATATGTTGATCCAAAGAAAGGTGTTTACATAGCTATTGATGGACCAGTATGTGCAGCAAAAATGAAACAACAAAGACAACGAAGATTTAGATCTTATCATGATAAAGAATTCTATTATAAAATAAAAGATAAATACAATATTCCACATACTTATTTTTGGAGCAATAGCGCAATAAGTCCAGGTACAAAATTTATGCAAAAACTTCATATAAAATTAATTGATTGGTGTAAAAAACAATCAATTAGAATCATATATTCAAGTGCTAATACACCTGGTGAAGGTGAACATAAATTATTAGATTTTATAAAAAAAAATAAAAAACCATATTCTTATGTTACCTATGGTCTTGATGCTGATTTAATATTTTTAATGTTAGTTACTAAACTAGATAATGTGTATTTATTACGTGAAGCTCAACATTTTGATGGATCAAAGGATGATAAATTAAATTATGTCTCAATAAAAATAATGAGAGATTGTATTCATAATTCATTTGAGTCAGAAATTGAAAATATAAGTTTAAATAAAGAAAGAGTTATTAATGATTTTATATTTTTATGTTATTTTTTAGGAAATGATTTTTTACCACATTTACATGCTTTAGATATTGGTCAAAAAGGAATTGAAACATTAATAAAAATATATATGGAAACATTTAAAGAAATTATAATAAATGATGAAAAATATTTATTATCAGAAGATAGAAAAAAAATAAATCAAATATTTTTAGAAATATTTATAGGTAAATTAGCATTAAATGAAGATGCAATTTTAACTAAAAATTATAATAAAAAGAGATATCACCACTATACAAATAATGATGATTATAAAAAAGAACTTGAAAAAATAGATAATGTACTTTTTAAAGTTACAGATCATGTCGGAATTGGTGTTGATAATAATTATAGATTTAATTATTATAATTATTATTATGGTGTAACGGTTGATGAATTAGAAGATTTTGTAAAAAAAATGGTAGAACATTATTTAATTGGTATTAGATGGGCAACATATTATTATTTTCAAGAAATACCTGATTGGAATTGGCATTATCCATATGATTATCCACCTTTTTTATCAGATATTAATAAATATATGATTGATATGAATCAAATTAAATTTAAAAAAGGAAATCCAATTACACCATTAGAACAATTATTGATAATTTTACCACAACAAATGAATTTTTTATTACCTAAATCTTTAGCAAAATTAACAACAAATCCAAAATCTTCTATATCTCATTTGTATCCAGTCGATTTTTATGTTGATTTTATGTACAAACATAAATATTTTGAAGGAATACCATGGTTACCAAATATGGAAAATAAATTAGTAGGTTATGTTTATAATAAATATAAAAATGAATTAACTGAAGAAGAAAAAGAAAGGAATAGGATAGATGAAGTATTTAAATTTAATTAGTTTATAATATTTACATGTATTAACTATTGTTATAATTTTGGTTGCAATAATTTATAACTAGTAGTTATTTAATCATATGGAAAAATAAAAAAAATTTATAGTAAATTAAAATTATGAAACACCATCTATTTTTACCTCAGTGCCTAAGAAAAATAATTTTAATGATGATGATCGATTAACCATATTCTTCACTTCATAATAAATTGTTTGCGAACCATTTGTATTATCAAAATCATTAAATGGCTTATTACCATTTTCATTATTATCATTAAGATAATCAAAAAATGTAAAAAGTTGTACTCTATAACCAGGTAATACAAAATAATGATCATCTCTATCTCCAATACCAAACCAGTTAGTATTTTTAATAGAACATAATATAGCAAATAAATTTGAACCACTAGTACCATCAACCATATATGCCCCAACACCACCTCCTAATTTGCAATTATATGCTGTTAATGATTTCCTAAAATAACCATCACCATCTCTATTTAAATATGCATTTAATTGTTTACCATCAGTTCCACAAGCAATTGTACCACTACCATATATATCGAATGTTCTAATTCCACCTCCCCAACCATCGGGCATATTATTAGGATCTAAATTATTAGTTGCTAACTTACTTGCTATTTTTAAATCACCTTTTTGAGATAAACTTAACCTTGTATCAGTCCAATTACCATTAGCATCTTGACCGCGAATACCTAATTTATCATCATTTGGATAGTTATTAAATAACCATGAATTTTTGGTACTATTTATAATTAATGGATTACCATTTCGTTCATTTATAGTTAATCCTGATGCAGTTAAAATACCAGGAACAGTTATTCCTCCTGCTTGTAATTGAGTAGCAATACTAGATAAATTTCTTATAGCTTCAATATCAGCTTGATAACCAGTTGTTGTTGATTGAAAGTTTTCTTTATTATTTATAAAATTTTTTATTTGATCATATGCGAAAACAACAAAAAACATTACAATAACAAGTATAATTAAATCAAAATTACAAATTTTCATTAAATTATATTATATTATATTTTTTTTTTTTTTAAATAGTCATATCAGTATTTTTCTCACTAATATCTGTATTTTTTCCAGTAATATTATTTAAATCGTGACTAACTAAATTTAATACACGACTAATAAAATCAGTAGAATTTTCAATATTAAATCCAGATGATTGTAAAGCAAGATCATATAGTAATCTAACAAGATCTTTCATATTGGATTCACTATTTAGTTCTAATCTAGATTTCATTTTTTGAACAATTTCATGCTTAGGGCTAATTTCTAAAATCTTTTTACCCATCATAAATTGCATCATATCTTGTTTTCCAAAAGTTTGTGCTTTAGCAATTCTTTGCATATTAGCTGTCCATCCAAATTCACTTGTTGATAATAAAAATGGATATTTTTCTAATCTATTAGAAACAACAACTTTTTCTACTTCATCATTTAATACTGATTTGATATAATCACATACTCCTTTGAATTCTGTATTATTTTTTTCATGTTCTTCTTTTTCAGCATCATTTGCATTTAAATCAACATTTTCTTTAGTAATACATAAGAGTTTCTTTTCTTTGTAATCTCTAAGTTGTTGAGTAATATATTCATCTAAAGGATCTACTAAATATAATACTTCGTATTCCTTAGATTTAAAATAATCTAAGAAAGGGCTATTTTGAATTGATTTTACTGAATCACTAGTCATATAATAAATATTAGTTTGTCCTTCTTTCATATTTTCAATATATTCATCAAGAGAAATTAAATCACCATCACTTCTTGAAGTTTCATATCTTAGTAAACTAGCTAATTTATTTCTATTTGTAGTGTCTTCATGAACACCTAATTTAATATGCTTACTATATTGTTCATAAAAGATTCTAAATTTTTCAGAATCATCACTTACAGATGAAAACATTTCTAATACTTTTTTAACAATGTTTTTACCAATGATTTTCATAATTTTATTTTGTTGTAACATTTCTCTACTAATATTTAGTGGAACATCATCAGTTTCAATAACACCTTTAACAAATTTTAAGTATTCTGGGATTAGATCTTCAAAATCATCTGTAATAAATACTTTCTTAACATAAAGTTTAAGTTCACTTTTTCTTTTTGTTTGACCATCAAAAAGATCATATGGAGCTCTTTTAGGAATAAATAATAAAGCTTTAAAATCTACTTGACCTTCAACAGAAAAATGTAAATGATCGAGATATGTATCATAATCTCCTGTTAATGATTTATAAAATTCAGAATATTCTTCTTCAGTTATTTCTTTTGGATTTCTTGTCCATAATGGTTTGGTTTTATTAAGTTGTTCCATTTCAGTATATGATTCAGATTTCGTTTCTTTTTTAATTTCACCATTTTCATCTTTTTTAAGATCACCATTTTCATCTTTTTCTTCAGTTTCTACTTCATACTCTCTAGTTTTTTGTGCTTGAATATTAATTGGGAAATCAATAAAATTACTATGTTTTTTAACCAAGTCTCTAATTCTTGATTCTTCTAAATAGTCTTGCATATCATCTTTCATATGTAACATAATTTTTGTTCCTCTTAATAATTTTTCTGAAGATTCATCTTTAGCAATAGTAAAAGTTCCGTTACCTTCAGATTCCCAAATATATTGTTCATCACTATTATTTTTAGATACAACACTAACTCTATCAGCTACTAAATAAGCAGCATAAAATCCAACACCAAATTGACCAATTAATGAAACATCTTTTGATGTTAAATTTTCAATGAATTTTTTTGTACCTGAACTTGCAATAGTTCCTAGATTATTAATTAATTCATCTTTAGTCATACCAATACCTGAATCCATAATTGTCAAGACTTTTTTATCATGATCAAATAAAATATTTATTTCTAAATTTGGATTTGTGTCTAAGCATGTTGGTTCAGTTAAACTTTGGTATCTAATTTTGTTTAATGCATCAGAACTATTAGATATTAGTTCTCTTAAAAATACTTCTTTGTTTGAATAAATTGTGTTGATTATCAATGATAACAATTGATTGATATCGGCAGAAAAAGCATACGTCTCGGTTTCCATTAAGACATTAATAAAAATATTTTTTTAAATAAATAATTTTTTTTAAAATATTTAAAAGAAATTATTTATGATAAACTTAAAAAAAAATTAATAAAACATCATTTATTTATTAATCATATCTTCTAATGTATAAGCCATTAATTCAAATGGATGTTCATATCTATAATCATTTAATGGATAATATTTAACATCATTAATTGATAATGGCAACTCATTATATTTTGACATTATCAAACTATTGTTTTTATTTTTATAAATAAAATTATCAATATCAGGGTTTGCTCTTACATTATCATTTTTTGTTCTTAGTCTATATTTTTTAAATCTATTATTATTTAACCAAATCTTAATATCTTCAGGATAAATTTTTTGATATATATGTATTTTTTCATGTATTAATACACGTAATAATACATCTTTATTATCTAAAATATGTTCAGGTATTATAATTGTCATATTTCTTGTATGCGGTAGTCCATATTCATATTTTTTACCAGATACAATACCAATAATCCATTGTAAATTTGAAGCTTTAATACCATCAAAACCTTTTATTTTTATTTTTTTTATTTTATTATCTGCAAGTTGTGTTAATTCATTTAACATTTTCTCTGTATTATTTGAAATATTGATACAACATGATTTTATTATTTCATGATAATTATGTATGTCTTCAATATTTCTTACTCTTAAATCATTATCATTAAATGTTTCATAATATTTATCTTTATTATTTATCAATGTTTTTTCTAATTCACTTTTACTTAAATAAATATTTTTTGTGAATTTTTCACATATAAATATTCTATATATACAATACAAAATAACAAATAATATAATATAAAAAATAATATCCATTATAATCATTTATAAATTATTTTTTATTAAATATGTTTATCCATAATAATACATATATTATCATATTTACCATTAACTCTTCTTAAATCGTGAATTTCAAATTTATTTTTAATATCTAATGGTATTGAATCAATAATTTTACCAATATTATCTAATGTTTGTATATTTTCAAAAATAATTATACCATCTTTTTCAAGTAAATTAATATAATTTTTAGCTATAAACATAAAGTTATCAATAGATATTTGACCTTGTGTTAGAATTATATCAAATGATTTATTTAATCTTTTTAATTTATCAACTTCTTCTATCATAAATGGATAATTTTCATTTTTTATTATACTTTCATCAATATTTTTATAAACAATATTATCTTCATTATAAACATAGATTATTGAATTATTAAAATAATTAGTAAAGAAATCTAATTTTTTTTGTGAAATTGATCCAAGTAAAAGTATTCTTTTTTTTGTATCACTATTTTTAAATCTACCTAGTTTTTTTTCATAGATTGAAATAAAATCTGGTACAAACTTATCAGTTTGAAATTTTTCTTGCTTTGAAAAAATCAGAAATAATAATATAACTATCAAAATTATTATTATAATCATTATATATACATATAAAAAAATTGAAATACATATATTAAAATTTATTATTATTATAGTATGGGTAATAAGTTTTGTATACCAAATAATTTAAATAAAAAATTAAATAGTGATCAAAATAATATTTTAAAGAAAACTAAACATGATAGTATTCCCTATTTTAGTTTCAAGAATAAAATTTTGGATGCAAAATGTTGTTCTGTTTATGATGGAGATACTTTAACAGTTATATTTATCTATAATGGTGAAATTATAAAATATAAGTGTAGATGTTGTGGATATGATAGTCCTGAAATGAAACCATTACTTAATAAAGAAAATAGAGATGAAGAAATAAAATTAGCTCATAAAGCTAAAGAAAGATTTTTAGAATTAATAAATAAATCACCCACTGGACTAATCAAAATAGAATGTTTTGATTTTGATAAATATGGTCGTATTTTAGTGAATGTTTATAATAATGTTGATAATGATTCTATAAATAATATTATGATAAAAGAAGGACATGGTAAACCATATTTTGGAGGTAAAAAATAAATTTATTAAATTTAAAAAAAATCTAATATAAATATATAATGTATTTAACACATAATATTTTTTACATGTTTATATTTACTTTTATAGTTAACATGTTTATTTTACCTTTGTTAATTTCAAATTCGTATAAAGATATTACAATAAATATGAATAAAATATATTTATCAATAATTTTTGGTCTTTTATTGGTTATATCACAAGTATATTCTTTTGATATTTTACTTAAAACAAGTAGTAAAAAAGATTATATAATCTACATTCTTTTATTAGTTTTGTATATTTATTTGTATAGAAACCAAATGTTTATTAATGATAAAAATATATTAAAAGATATCAAAGAAAAAAATTCTTCTATAATACAAATTAGCAAATCTACTAAAACAAAAAATCCTAGAATCAAATCTTTTTATGATTATATCAATAATACATTAGAAAAACAAAATGGTTTTATTAATAAAATTATATAAAAATAAAAAATTGAATTCATATAATATTAAATATAATTGAATTTATTATGGATTATGATGAAGATATTAGAGAACCTATCCCAGCCTATACAGATAGATTAATACCACAAGATGATATTGATAAAGCCATTGAAGAAAGTTTAAAAGATTATGAAGAAACAACTGATGAAATAGATATGATCTTAATAAAAAGTTTAGAAGACTTTGAAGAAACAGAAAAAATGAATGAAGAATTCATATTACAAAGTAGTTTAGAAGAATTCATATTACAAAGTAGTTTAGAAGAATTCATATTACAAAGTAGTTTAGAATCATTTAATAATGAGAAAATATTAAATTTTATTTCTAATTTAAAAAGATTAAATAGATTACAAAAAAATAATACAATATCTAAAATATTGATATTATTAGAAAACTATTCAAACAGAAAAATTAATGAAATTACAGTTAGTAAAGATGAATATAAAGAGTTTTTTGATGAAATCAAAAATATAAGATATACTAATGATGTTTTAAATATTTTAAAAAGTATTATTATAGTATCTTCAGATATTGATTTATAAAATTATTAAAATTATATAAATAAATATTTTTATTAAGTAGTTTTTGTAATCATATCATTTGCACATTCAAAGATACCACAACCTCCATATACAGCCAAAGCCCAAATAATAAATAAGTGAGGGCAACATAATGCAGCAACGAATTGTATTGCATCAAATTTAGATCCACCACATTTCCATGAAAGATAAATTGCAAAGAAAGACAAAATTAAATGTGTAATAAAATATAATGAAGAATATTGTGGTTTTTGTGGAACAATATAATTTTCTTCATTTTGATCATTATCAGTTTGATATTGAGCGTTCATATATAATAATTTAGATATTTTTAAATTAATTAAATTTTATCAATTAATTTCATTATATCTTTAATCGTAATTTCTTTTATATTAATATTTTTTGGTATTGAAATATTTTTTAATACTTTATTTTTTGAATTTAATAATTGCAAATATGGACCATATTGACCATCCTTTACATTTATTGTTGTATTTTCAATTCTAAATGTTTTTAATGCATATTTATCTCCTGACTCCATTAAATTTTTACAATAATCAATATCTACTTTTTCTAAATCATCTTGATTGAATGATATATTTTTGTCTCCACATTTAATATAATATCCAAATTTTCCCATATGGATATATACTTTTTTTTTATCATATTTACCAATATATTTTGGATATTTAATTAATTCCATAACTTCTTCTTCCGATATCTCTAATTCTGGTATAGAAACATATTTAATTTTTTCATCTTCGTCTAAAAATTTTACATAAGGTCCATATTTTCCTGATCCAATAAATATATCAACATCTAATGATGGATGTTTCATAAAAAATTTATCTTCTTTATCTTTTATTATTTTATTTGATAATTCAATAACAATTGGATTAAACATTTTATAAAATTTATCTAGAATATTAAACCATTTTGCTTTACCTTCTGCAATCATATCTAAATATTTTTCAAATTCTACAGTAAATTCAACTTGAATTATTGGTGAAAAATTTGTTATCATAAAATTATTAACACTAAATCCCAGATTAGTTGATACTATTTTTTTATTTTCTTTTCCTAATACTACTTCTTTTATTGTTTCTTTTATTTTATACTTTTTATCTAGATCAATATTTTTTGATTCTTTTTTAATCCCTTCAATATCTTTTACTTCAACATACTTCCTTTCAATTACTTTATTAATTATAGATGCATATGTAGATGGTCTACCTATACCATTTTTTTCTAAATATTTAACTAGTCCAGCTTCATTATATCTTAATGGTAATTTTGTATACTCTTCTGAAATTTTTATAGAATCAAAAATTAGGCTTGTATCATTTTTTAATTCTATTTTTTTTTCATTTTTATTTGTATCACTTGTATCATCTTCTTCATTTTTATCATTATATATTTTTAAAAATCCATCAAAAGCAATTGATTCAAATGTTGATATCCATAGTGAATCTAAATCTTTTAATATACTTTTATTTTTATTTAATGTATCTATTTTTATTGTTTGAATGTCTAATTCTGCAGGCGACATTTGTGATGCTATTGTTCTTCTAAAAATTAGATCATATAGTTTTTTACAATCTTTATCCAACTTATCAGATATTTCATAATTAACATTTGTTGGTCTTATTGCTTCATGTGCTTCTTGTGCACCTTGTTTATTAATACTATATGGATTTGGTTTTGAATACTCATCACCAAAATTCTTTTTAATGTAATCTTTACAATTATTAATTGAATCATTAGATAAACATGTTGAATCAGTTCTCATATATGTTATTAAACCTTCTTCATATAATTTTTGTGCAACTTGCATTGTTTTTTGAACACCAAATCTTAATTTTGTTGATGCTTCTTGTTGTAATGATGATGTAATAAATGGCGGTGAAGGTTTTCTAGTAGATTTTTTATTTTGTACATCAATAACTTTAAAAATAGTTTCTTGATTTATTTTTTTTAAAAAGTCTTTTGCAATATCACTTGAAACAAATTTATAAAGTTCATTATCAGTTTTTGTTAATAAACCATTAATTTTATTTTTATTATAATATAAAATTATTGTAGATTTATAATAAGGTGTATTAATAGAATTTTTTATTTCGTCTTCTTTATCATTTATTATTTTAACAACAACTGATTGAACTCTTCCTGCTGATTGAACAGTATTTGTATTCATTTGTTTCCATAATATAGGACTAATTTTATATCCAACTAATCTATCTAATAATCTACGTGCTTGTTGTGCGTATACCATATTCATATCAATTTCACGAGGATTTTCTATAGCTTCTTTAATTGCTTTTTTTGTTATTTCATGAAAGACAATTCTTTTTGGATTTTTTAAATTTAAAATATTACCTAATGAATATGCAATTGCTTCTCCTTCACGATCTTCATCTGATGCCAATATAACTTCACAATTTTTAGAAAGAGATATTAGTTCTTTTACAACTTTTTTTTTATCCTCTGATATTACATATATTGGATTAAAATTATTTTCTATATCTATTGATAATGTCTTTTTATCAAGATCCATACAATGCCCAAATGATGCTTTAACAATATATCCTTCTCCTAAATATTCAGTAATTTTTTTTATTTTACCAGGTGATTCTACAATAACCAATTTATTAACCATAAATTAATTATTATATAATAAAATATATTTTTATCAAATTTTTTTTAAAGAATTAGTAATTTAGGTAAATCATGAGAAATCAATTTATTATATAAAAAATTGAATTAAATAAAAATTATTAATAAATATTTACAATTATGTCAATACCTGTAAATATATTATTAACTAAACCAAAACAAAATAAATATGAATCATTATATTTGGTTTGTAATGATCTTGATGATTGTTATAATAAAATTATAGTAACAGTTAAAAATAGTATAACATTAAATGTTGATTATCCTGATGATTATGAAGAATTTAAAAATTTGATATGGTATAATGGTATTTCATTTGATAATGATGTATTTAGTTATTCTATTTTTTCAGAAGGTAAATGGATTGAACCATGGACTCAACAAGAAATTTATAGTCAAGTTATAGAAATAATTCATAATGTTGATATACAAAATTCAATTTATAATAAAAAAAATACATATGATTATATTTCAGATTCTGATTCAGATAATGAATAAAATATTAATTTAATAACATGGTTATACATATTTTATTTAGAACTACTTTTACTAGTGTTTCTTGAAATTAAACGTTTTACTTGATCCTTTGTAATAATATCATCAATAACATCAATTTTATCAGATTTCTTATTTGATTCCAATGGTGGTGATGACAAATCACCAAATGGTGGCGATGACAAATCATCAAATGGTGGTAATGACAAATCATCAAATGGTGGTAATGGCAAATCATCAAATGGTGGTAATGACAAATCATCAAATCTTCGATATTTTGTTAATGGTGTTATAGGTTCAGATGTTATATCTCTTTTATTAGAAATAAGATTTCTTCTAGCAGAAGCTAAATCATCAGATCCTTCAATAATACCTTCTGATATATCTCTCATCATTGTACAACCTCTAATTTGAGGGGTTACATGTCGATCTCTTCTTAAATTATTATAAACATCATTAAGTACTATATCATCAGTGTATGATCTACCAGATGATGTATACATATATTTAACTTTTATTGTTTCTTCTTCTACTTTATCAAGTAATTTAGTAATTCCTAATTCTTCAATTGTACTACCAAGAATAACATCTGCTAAAGAGTTAGCATTTTCTAATCCTATTGATTGTCCTCCTGTTAAATTTGCTAATGAAATCAAAAAAGCTCTAGCAAATTTATATTTATTAATTTCTGGTTCACACCCAACTGAATAAATAGTAATACCTTTTTTTGCTAAATCTTTTGTAATAATAATTGGATCATGTCCATCAGGATCGCCATTAAGAAATCCATCACCATATTCTCCTAAACCATGTGGTGGTGCATCTGTAATAACAATTACAATTTTTGTTGTTTCTTCTCTCCATTCCATGTTTTTAATTTCAAATAATGCAGATGTTAGTGCTTCAGGACCATCCCCTCCACCACTAGCAACAAGTTCATTTAAATAACTCTGCATTGTTTCTAATTTATTTGTAAAATTAAATTTTTTAGTAATAAATGTTTTATCTTGAGGAGGATGATCTCGATATGCAACTAGTCCAAATAAAACATCATTACAACCTGATTTTTCTACTATATTTGTAACTATACTTTCAATACTTTCTTTAGCTTTATTAATATAAGGACCCATACTACCAGTACAATCCATACAAAATACCAAATCTAATGATTTATTATCTTCATTTATAAATGCGGACATAATAATCTATTTTCGTAGTTAATGTAGTTATTTTTTCAATTTTTTTTACTAGTTAACAATAATATTTTATTACATTTCAATCACACTTATATGGTAAAATTGGTTTATTTTCATAATTTTCCTTAGAATAATTGACATAATAATGATTAACATGAGAAGCCCATAAACTAATATATTCACCATTTTTATCTTTTGTTAACCAAAATTCAGGACTAGTATAGCTAGTATATTGACATTTGTCTAATTTATTTATATAAGACGATTTAGACCACCAAAAATTTGTGGTTCATTTTGTAAATTTACACCAACCGCATCATTAAATTCAAGAAATTGTAAACATTTTTCATAATGATAAATATTAAAATAACATAGATATTCTAACCAACTTTTAACATTAATATTATCAGGTTTAGTTATTCCTTTTGTGTGTAGATATAAAATATTAAAATCAAACTCCGTATTTTTAGAATCTTCATACAACTTATTTATAGTAAATACTTCATATGAAGTAGCTCGTATAACTATTTTGTCATCATCAAATAACTTTGAATCATAATCACCTAAAATACAACACCTAATCTCTTTAATACTATCATATAATCCACTCTATAAGATAATTAAATATTTCTTTATAATTATTGACCATATTGGTTTTACAAAAAATATAGAAAAATTAATTTCATTTTGAACTAGTTCATTATTATTATTAATATCAATATTTTTAGTAATAGGTAAACATAATTTTTCTTCTTTTTCTTTTTGTATTATCATTTCTCTATGTATTCTTTTTATACCATTTTTATATACATCAAAACATTTCAATTGATTACACAAGTCTGATGCATGAATAATCAATTTACAAAGTAATACTTCATTTTCAATAATTTTTGATGATTTTAAAGTTGTCATTAATGATGAATGATTTTTCATATCTGTTGATAAAATATATTCAATAATAGTACTTCTAATTTCAGTAAATTCTATATTGTTTAGATTTTTAAATAATTTAATATTATCTTGTTGTATAATAAAAAAAGCAGTAGAACAATGATGATTTTCTAATATTGATTTATCATTATATTGTAAAGACAAAAAACTTTTTTTATTTGCTTCAAAAAGATTATCAGTACCAGGATGATCTATATCATGAACTAAACCACTAAATAATAAACTAAAAAGTTTGTATTTTGATAAATATTTATCAAGATGTACTGTTTTAATAATTAAATAAATAAAATGTGTAACTGTAACAGCATGTTGAAAATTATGGTATGGATTATTATTATATTTTTTTGATATATCAATAACACAATTATAAAACGAATTCAAATTTATTTTTAAATTATCAAAATTAAATATGTCCGTAAACATAAAATAAGTATAAATTACCAAATCCATTGAATGTTGAATAGTAAAAAAATCAAAATTTCAATCATTCATTTTTTTTGAAACAACATCAATATCAAAAATTGGTAAATCATTTAATTCTAAATTATCAATGAGTATTCTGAACTACTTCTTGATAATAACCCATTATAGTTATTTTCTAACTCAATAATTATTGAAGATAAACTAAACATATTTTGTAGTATTTCATTGGTTATAATATTGTTTTTGTATAAATTTGCTTTTAATAAAAAAAATTCATTTCTTAATTCTTTAATGATTTTATAACAGTGGGAGCTCATTTTTTTGATTATATATTTAAGTTATATTTTATTATTTCTAAATATTTTTTTTAAAATTATGATATGTTTTTTTTAAAAATTATTATTTATTTTAAGTTATATTTTCACCAAACCATACACTTAATTCTCTATGATTCATATTTTCTATAAAATGTATATTATTATTGATAACTGAAAGATAATCATATACAGTATTATATTTTGGAGAATATACTTGTAATCGTACATTAATATCTGGATTATAAAATTCAAGGTAATATATATCTTCACTACTTACAATTTTTATAACTATATTATTAATAGTATGTTCAATAATTACTGACATATGTGGTAATTTAATTAACTAAATAATTTTAAATATCAATTTTTTATTCCATATAATTGTTCTAAAATATCTTTAAAAAATAATAAATCAATATTTCTATCATTATTTTTAATTCTAAAATGTAAAACATTATTATCAAAATTAAATTTTGAATAAGTATTATTTGTTAAATAATGAGTTATATGTGGTTCTTGATCAATATCAGTATCTATAATCATACCCCATTTATAATTATTTGGTTGTATATATTTAATATTATAATGTGAAAACATTTGAGAAATTATTACATCTTCACAAACATTTAAATAATTAAAAGATTTATAATTATTAGCAACAATATTAGCAACATTTTTATTCATAATAATACCTGTACCTGTAATAAAACCAAAAACATGAAATCCTGAACACATATTTTCGGATATATCAAAATTATTAATAATGTCAAACAAATTATACATATTTATAACAGTACTTAGGTTTGTTCTAAAAATAAAATTATAATCATATTTATTTAAATATTTTATTGCTAAAGATGTTTTAATTATCATGCCAGGAGTAATACTTTCATTACCTTTAAAACTTAATGTATTATTATTTTCAATAACATCCTCTTTTTGTATATCGTTAAATTCAATAAAATAAAATTTGATATGATTTGTAAATTTTGATAAATATTGTGTTTGTAAATATTTAAATTGTGAATAAACATCACCAGATGATGATAAAATTAATATTATTATTTTTTGCATTAAAATAATAATAATTATTTGTCTATATATGTTTTCATTATAGTTAAAACTCAAGATGTATCTGATTTTTATTAATTGTAAATCAAAATAAACTTGTCAATTATATATATATTTTTAATTAATTTACAATAACTCAAAACTATTTATTTTGTTTCTCTTAATTATTATTTAGTAGTTGAAGTGCTAGAGTTTCTAGAAATTAAACGCTTAACTTGATTTTTAGTAATAATATCGTCAATAACATCAACGTTTTCTTCATCAAAATTTGATATTTCAATTGTTTTATCTAAGAATAAATCATCAAATTTAGCTATTTTATGTATAGGAGATGATGTGTTTTGTAATGATAAATCTCTTTTTACAGAACTTAATTTTATTCGGGCTGATGCTAAATCAGATGATTCTTCTATAATACCTTCAGAACTATCTCTCATAACAGTACACCCTTTAATTTGTGGTGTTACTAAACCAAAACCACTTAAATTAGTATATACATCATTTAGAATCATATCATCTGTAAATGATCTACCTGATGATAAATATTCATATTTAACTTTTTTTGTTTCTTCATCTACTTTTTCAAGTAATTGTGTAATACCTAATTCTTCAATTGTACTACCAAGAATTACATCTGCAAGAGAGTTTGCATTATTTAGTCCAATTGCTTGACCACCTGTTAAATTTGCTAATGAAATTAAAAATGCTCTAGCAAATTGATAGTTATTAATTGCAGGTTCACAACCAACAGTATAAATTGTAATACCTTTTGATGCTAATTCTTTTGTAATAATAATTGGATCATAACCATTTGGATCACCATTTGGAAATCTATCATCATACTCACCTAAACCATGTGGCGGTGCATCAGATATAATAATTACAATTTTAGTAGAGTCAGTTCTCCATTCCAAAGTGTTAATTTCATATAATGCCGATGTTAAAGCTTAAGGTCCATCACCTCCCCCGTTCGCTTTAAGATCAATCAAATAATTCTGCATAGTTTCTAAATTATTTGTAAAGTTAAACTTTTTAGTAATATATGTATTTTCTTGGGGAGGATGATCTCTATATGCAACAAGACCAAATAAAAGATCATCACAACCAGATTTATCTGTTATTTTATTAACAATACTTTTAATACTTTCTTTAGCTTTATTAATATAAGGTCCCATACTACCAGTACAATCCATACAAAATACAAGATCTAACATTTTATTTATCCATAAATGATGACATTATAATTGATTTAATTATTACAAATATTTTTTTTTCAATTTTTTAGTATATATGTTTCTAAAATTGGTATTATTACTATTATTTAACTATATTATAAGTTTCTTGTAATTAATGAAAGTATTTATTTTTGAATAATTTACTTTTTTATAAAACATTGTTAAACAAATAATATAATATAATATTATTATGAACGTAATAATTGGTGCTGATGGATATATAGGATCATTTTTAAGTTATAAATTACAAAATACAATTAATGTTGTTAATTGTAATGTTACAAATGAAAATCAAATAACTTTTAATGATTTTAAAAAAAAATGGTTTAATAATGAATTTAAATGTTGTAATATTTTTATAGTTGCTAGTTGTGAAAATATACAAACTATTATTAATGTATTAAAATATAATATACATAATAATAAATTTATATTATTTAGTTCAGCAGTAATTTATGATGGTATAAATAAAGATGAATATGAAGAAAATGATAGTATTTTTTTTAAATCTACCGATAAATATGCAAAAATAATTAAAGAAAATGAAGAATCTTTTATTAATTTAGGAGATTGTGTAAAAATAATTTTAAGATGTGGAACGGTATATGGGTTTTCACCAAATTTTGATGCAACAAGAGGTATCAATAGAATGATTTATTCATCAATAATAAATAATGAATTATTTATTAATAATAAAAATTTAAAAAAAAGTTTTGTTTCATTAAATGAAATATATAATATAATACAAAAATTAATAGTTAATGAACAATTAACAAAAATAAATATTTATAATGTATCATCTTTTTCATTAACTTTACACGATTTAGCAAATTATTTATTAAAAAATTTGAATGTTAAAATAAACTATTATGATTCAACAAAAAAAGAATATGAATTTTATTTATCTAATAAAAAACTAATTGAAGAATATAATTATAATAATATATCATCATTAGAAACAATTGAAAATGATATTGTAAAAGATTTTTATGATTTAAATTTTATTAAATATATTGATAATAATAAAATAATAAATATATGGACAAAATTAAATTATTGTAGAGTTTGTAAATCAGAAAATATTTTTGAAGTATTAGATTTAAAAACACAACCACCGCCAAATAGATTATCAGATGTCTTTTATAAATTTTTATCATTTCCATTAAAATTAAATTGTTGTAAAGAATGTTCACACTTACAATTAGAAGGTTTTATTAATCCTATAATAATGTTTACAAATTATACATATTTAAGTGGTGTAACAAAAACAATGAATAACTATTTTGAAAGTTTTGTTAAAAGTTTACCGGAAAAAAATAAAAAAGTTTTAGATATAGCATGTAATGATGGTTGTTTATTGGATTATTTTAAACTAGAGGGTTATGAAACATATGGCATAGATCCTGCTGAAAATTTATTAAAAAATATCAAAAATCATAATGTAATATGTGGATTTTTTAATAAAGAAACTGTATCAAAATTACAAGATAAATTTGATATTATAACTGCATTTAATGTATTTGCACATTTAGATAATATATATGATTTTATGGATAATATTGAAAAAATATCAGATGAAAATACAGATATTTATATTCAAACATCTCAATGTGATATGATTAAAAATAATGAATTTGATACAATATATCATGAACATTTATCATTTTTTACTTTAAAGAGTATGACTGTTTTTTTATCAAAAACAAATTTTTATTTAAATGATATAAAAATAGTACCCGTACATGGTAATAGTTATTTATTTCATATTAAAAAACAAACAGAATCTCTAAAATATAATGATAGTCAAAGTATAAGAGATAGATTAAAATATGAAATTGACAATAGATTTTATTGTATAGATACATATAAAATATATAAACAAAATATTGAGAATTGGATAAATCAATTGATAATAAATTTAAAAAAAAATAACAATAAAATAATAGGGGTAGGCGCATCCGCAAAAGGAATAACAATTTTAAATTATATATATGCAAAATTAAATGAAAATAATATTATAATTGATTGTATTATTGATGAAAATTCATTGAAAATAAATACAATAATTGATGCAGTAAAATTAAAAATAAAATCATTTAAATATATTGAAAATATTGAGGAATCAATCACATTTATTTTATTTGCATGGAATTTTCAAAAAGAATTAAAAGAAAAAATAAATAGACTTAGAAATAATAAAAATGATAAATTCGTAATTCCACAAATTATTGAATTTGAATAAATTTAGTTTCTTTTGGATTATCTGCCATAAATCTATTTAAACTTTTTGCATGAATATGTAAATTAATAATTTGTATATAATTGCCATTACAAAGTAAATGGGGTTGATATAATCCTTTATCATTTATTATCCAATAAAATTTATAGTCATTATATTTGATAATACATGTTTCATTAATAAAACCTCTTGTATCACCATTTTGATTTCTAGGATCAACACCTCCTAAATATTGACCAATAGCAGCAGCATCAAAAATACAATTAAATTTATTATAAAGTTTTGTAATTTTGTGATTATTATAATTATTTGTAAAAATGGGTAATGGTAAAATAGTATTTTCATCAAATAATGCTAAATTTTGCATATCATTTAAATTAAAATTATAATTTTTAATTATAGGTTCAAATGCTTGATAATTAGGAATAAACATTAAACCTGGTATAACACGATTATCACAATCATATGTAGCATAAACTTTATTTTCTATAAATTTTTCTTTTATAGTAACAAGATTTTCATATATAAGTACATCATTTTCAATATGAATAACATTTTCTAAATTAAATTTTTTGATGTAAGAAAATAAATAAAACAGTCTTAAAGAACATAAATGCCAAAAACCATTTCTAAAACTTTTATCAATTTTTGATTGTGAATTAAAATTAAAATCATCTAATTCATCACAATCTATTAAATTAATATTTAAATTTTTAAACTTATTAAAAAAACATTTATTTGTTATAATAGTAACTTCATTATTATCAAATAAAAAAAGATTATTTATATTATTTAGGATGTAATCTTGAAAGTTATCTATACACACTAAAATTATTTTCATATATATGAAAATATATTTTTTCTTTAAATTTTTTATATAATTATATAATATGAATATAATATTAGTAATATTACTCATTTTATTATTTTTCTTTTTGGTCTTTTATAAAAATGATAAAGAAGATTTTGCATGTAAAATAGATGATAAACCAAAATCTTGTTCAACATTAGTTTGTAATAGTAGCCAAGTAAAAGCTAAAATAGTAGGAGATCCTGTAAATTGTAGATGTTGTGATATTGATTTTATTGATGAAACAAATGAAAAAATTAAATTATACTATAATTTTGATATAGTAACTGTTAAAGATAAAACATTAAGAAATATGAGTATTAATACGGATTTATCATCAAACACACAAATCAATGCAGCAAATTATCGCTATTATAAATTTGAGAGTAAAGGTTTACGTGGTCCTAATTCAACAAATCCACAATTAGGTAATTTAATATTATCATATGATAATATTCCAGTTGATGCAACTGTTATTAGTAGATTTGGTAATAAAACTTTATTAGATTTTAAAAATAAAAAGGTACAAAAAATAAGATTTGAAGGTAATGATTGGTTACAATTAGCTCAAGTATTGGTATATGATAACAATAGTAATAAAGTAACATCTAATAATTTTACTATTAATGCAACTCCACCTGGTTATAATACTTCAATAAGTACCCCTATAGATGGCGTAGATGCTCCAAGAAACTATCCAAGTATTTATCATTCTAATACACCAACTAATGCATATTGGGAAATATTATTTAAAAATTCTATTAATGTTAAAGAAATAGTAATTCATACAAGATTAGATTGTTGTTTAGATAGAATAGGAAGATTCAATGCTATGATATTTTTAGATGATGGTAATACTGTAATACATAAATTATCAAGTGTTTATTCACAAAATATATTAAATTCAAATATTACTACACTTGTAAATGCTCATATAGTAGATTGTGGTATTCAAAAACCTATTAACCAATATTCAATTAAGACTGCAAGTAGTAATCCAGAAAATGATATATTATCATGGAATTTATTAGGTTCTAATGATTTAATAATTTGGGATTTACTAACATCAGAAAATAATATTGAAATTCCTTTAAATAGAAATACGGATATTCCTTCTTTTAGAATAGGATATAGTTTAATGTTTGATGCTACATTAAGTAATTTAAATATTATTACTACAGATGGATTATTAGGACCAAATAGTGCTAAATTTGTAAATAAAAATGTAAAATTAGAAAATGTATGCACTGATTATATCAATATCAATGCTATTAAATTTGACAATAATAAATTTACTATTGCAATGTGGTTATCAAAAGATCAAATTGATACAAATAATTTAAATCATAAAAAATATATTTTACAATTTCAAAATATAAGTAAAACTGTATTATTAAGTATTTATGTTTATCAAAATATGATGTATGTAAACTTAAATTTATCTGGAGGTGATATAACTTTTCCAATAAATGATACAATATCATATATTAATTCATGGTTTCATTTTGTTTGGACATTTGATGGTAAAGATTGGTATATATATTTAAATGGAAATCAAATTAAATTTCCAAAAGTTGGATCATTTTTAGATAATGAAATTTTTGTTTATAATATACTTGGTTGTTCATTAGATTTAAATAAAAATAATTGTTTCACAGGTAAAATTGATGACTTTAAATTATATAATTCATATTTTTCAAGTGAAATGGTAGATGTTTTATATGCAGTTGGATCAAAATATATTAAACCATTACCAAAACCTAGTATTGATATTGAAACATCAAATTTTATGACTCAAGTAAATAGTTCAATCTTATTAAAAGTAAATACATCTGGACAAAATGGGTTTACATCTAAAAATAGTATAAGTGGACCTATTATGTTAACAATACATCCACCACCAATAAATTGTTCTGTAGGATTTTCAGAAAATAGATTTGAAGATTTTGGTGTAGTTTATGGATTTAAGACAATTAATGAAGGTGGTTATTGTGTAATTCCTATTGCCCCAGGATATAATGATCAACCTAGAATAAGACCAAAAACTGGAGCTATTATTGAAAATGATCAAACAGTTAATCTAAAATTAATAATTGATGGTGAAAATATTAAATATTTAATTAATGATACTGTAATTTGTATAAGATCTAGAATTAATAAATTATCATTATATTTAGTAGGTAATTTAATAATTGAAGGTCAATTTATTTATAAAATGGATTTGACTGATAAAATTCCAGTTGAAACATCTAAGTTAGACGATTTAATGTTGTTATCATTAAATAAAGATCCTGCCCTAGTTTATAATATACAATTTTTAAATACAGATTTTTATGAGATTGATCCTTTTAAAAATATTGATTTTACAAAAAATAAATTAACAAAAAAAATAAGAATTGATGGTGTAAGAAATTGGTTACAAATAGCACAATTAACTGTTTATGATATTAATAATAATAAAATTATTTATGACAATAAGGTAGATCAAGTAAATGCAACAGAACCATGGTCTGGTACAAATAAATTAATACCATTAGATGGTAATGATACTCCTAGAAATCATCCATATATTTATCATTCAGGAAGAATGGAAGAACCATTTTGGGAAATAATATATGGTACACCTAAAAAAATTAAATCAATTACTGTTCACACCAGAATTGATTGTTGTACTGAAAGAATCAGTAGTTTTTCATTAAAATTATTTTTAGATGATAATACTATTGTTTCAACACAATTACCAAATAATTTAAGCACAACTTATTATTATGCTAATAATACTTTGATACAAGCAGGAATAACCAAATTTATTAAAAATAATTCAAAATCAAATTTGTTAGTTAAAATATGTGGACAAATTATGCCTGTTAAAGAAGATGATATTTATACATTAAGATTATCAAATATTAAAAATCGTATTAATCAACTAGATCAACATTTAGAATTATCTCCATTCAATTTTACTGATAATGGTTTAACATTTTCATATTGGTTTAAAGGAACAAATTCTGACCAATGGTCAAGAATTTTTGATTTTGGTAATGGTCCAGATAGAAATAATATTTTAATGGCAATTAATTCATCACAAAATCATTTACATTTTGGAACTTGGGGAGAAAAAAGTAACAATACTAATAATTTGTTAATGTTTAAAAATTATAATTTTGAATGGATTCATGTTGCATGGGTACTAAGTAAAAGTTTAAAAACTTTTTATTTATATTTAAATGGTTCCGCAATATTTACAATACCAAATGCAAACTATCCAACAATTATTAACAGGGTAAATATGTTTATTGGGAAATCCAATTGGAGTAATGATTCAAATTTAAATGGGTTTTTAACTGATTTTAGAATTTATAACAGAGAATTAAATACTAAAGAAGTATTTGTTTTATATTCAACACATCCACTTAAAAAAAGATTAGAATTAATAAAAAAAATGGATTCAGAAGAAGTTATAAAATATGATTATAGTTTAATTAAAAATCCACAAACAATAATTGATAATATTACAAAAAAATCATTGGTTACATTATCAATCGATAAAAATAAAATTGTAAATTTAAATCCTCTTAATGTAACATCAAATGGTTTAATTAATTTTAAAAATTATAATGGTTTAGATTATGTAAATATTACAGGTATTAATTTTAATGATTGTATAATTATTCCTAATATAAATTTATCACCTAACGGTCTAACATTTTCTTTTTGGATTAAACCATTACAATTATTAACAGGAACAAGAATATTTGATTTTGGTAAAGGAACAAATAATTATAATGTAACATGTTATATTTCTAGTGTTTCCGAGTTAACTTTTGCAATATTAGGTGAACCTACTGTATCTAGACAAGTTTTTGAAATAGGTGATTTAACTGTTTGGAATCATATTACATGGACAATAAGTACAAATTCTATATGGTCCGTCTATAAAAATGGAGTTTTAATAAAATCTCTAAATGGAGGTTATCCAAGTGTTGCATTAAGAAATTTCAACTTTATTGGTAAAAGTAATTTCCCTGAAAATGCATTATTAAATTATTCTGGTTATATTGATGATTTTAGATTATATTACAGACAATTATCAACTAATGAAATTTATACATTATCAACAAAACAAAATTTAACTGAATTAAATAATGATTATGCACTTGTATTATATTATGATTTTGAAACATTAAACGAAAATAAAATAATAAATAGAGGTAAAAATGAAGGTGCACTAACATTTTATTTTAATAATGAAGCTCAACCATTAAAAAGTGTATATAATATTAGAAATCAAGGAACACAAAACACAAAAATAAGTTTAAATACACTTGATAATAATTTTCAATCAATGATAATTAATAAAAATCAAAAAATAGTTGGTTGTAATTCATTATATTTTAATAAATTAAATAAAGATTTTATAAGTTTTAATCCTTTTCAAACAGAACTAACTGGAATCACTATAAGTTTTTGGTTTAAATCAATAAATTCAGATACTTGGGCAAGAATGTTTGATTTTGGTAATGGTCCTGGTTCAGATAATATTTTAGTATGTGTAAATAATAATTATTTATGTTGTTCAGTATTTAATTCTAGAGGAGATAGTAATTATTATAATTTTTATAAAAATCCTAATCCTGTTACTAATAATTCAACTGATATTAATATTAATGATAATGTATGGAGACATTTTACATGGGTTATTGAACCATATGGTGATGGTATATATGCTAACTGGTATATTTATATTAATGGTGAATTGTTATTACCAACGCCAAATACTAGTATAACAAGAACAAATACTAATTATCCAAGAAATATTATAAGAAAAAATATTTATATTGGTAAAAGTAATTGGAATGATCCATTTTACAATGGATGTATTGAAGATTTTAGATTTTATAATAGAATGTTATCATTAAATGAAATTAAAAGTATTTATACTATAAATATTTCAGAAAATTTAAATACTGACTCAAAATTAGTATTTTCAACAAACTTAATCCAAGGTTTTAAAACGATTACAGATTTTCCATCCTATGGATTTAATGATTCTTTAAAACAACATATACAAATTGATACAATTACAACAGGTACAACTGGTGTATCTATTTCATTTTGGATTATGCAAAGAAATACAAAAGAATTAGGTAAAATATTTGATTTTGGTTCAAATTTAATTTGTGAATATAGTTTTGGTTATTTATATTTTTACATAAATCAAAATAAGACTAAAAGTAGATTAATATCAGATATAAAATTATCAAATAATATGTGGTATCATGTAACATGGACAATTAATCAAGATAAAATAAGTAAATTTTATGTTAATGGTAGACTAAAATCTGTTATTAATTCTGTTTATCCACTTAATATTACTAGAAATAATAACTTTATAGGTAAAGGTTCATCTGTAAATGATATTTGTTTTGATGGGTTTATGTCGGATTTTTATGTAATTGATAAAGAATTAACAGATGTTGAAGTTAATAATATTTTCCAATTAAAGAAACATACTACATCTGTATTAGTATACATAAATGGTGATCCACAATTTGTAAGCACTCCACAAATTCCATTAAATAAACCTATTATAACCAATTATCCATTACAATATGATCCAACACCATTAATTAAAAATGAAAATATAAATATTCCTGTTCTTGATGTTAATTCTGTAAATTTTCAAAATGAAGATTTTGTTGCATTAAATTCTTTTATTTGTGATCAAGATAATGTTTTTAATGGTTATACTTTTTCATTTTGGTTTAAATCTAAAAATTCTAATACTTGGGCTAGATTTTTTGATTTTGGAAATGGTTCTGAAAATCATAATATTATAGCTGGTATAAATAATAATTATTTATTTTGTTCTGTATTTAATTATAGAAATGATTCAAATTATTTTAATTTTTATAAAATAAATAATAGGGATATTAATATAAATGATGATAATTGGAGACATTTTGTTTGGACAATAGTTCCAAAAACTTCAAATGATAGATCTAGTGCAACATGGAATATTTATATTGATGGAGTATTAATGAAACCTGATCCAAATGTTAATGCAACAAGAATAAATACTATGTATCCACATAATATAGAAAGAAGATATAATTATTTGGGAAAAAGTAATTGGAATGATCCATATTTACTTGGATCAATTGATGATTTCAGAATGTATAATAGAATTTTATCTTATGAAGAAATCATTTCATTATTTAATTACAATACTAATTTTTCACAAGTAAATAATAAATTAATCATTAAATATCCAGTTACTACTGAAAATAAATTTGATAAGAAATTTTTAAAATTTTCACATACAATATTTAATTATTTAAATGTTTCTTCTTTTACATTAGAAAATAAACCACTATCCATTTCATTTTGGTTTAAAACCATATCATTAAATTCACCATTATTTGAATTTTCTAATACAGATCAAAGAATTTGTGGATATTTAATAAATGGTAATATAAAAATTGAACACAAATCTATATCTATTGGTAGAGCACAAAATTCTATATTAACTAATAAAAAACTTAATAATAATGAATGGACACATTTTACATGGAATATTGATCCAACAAGTAAATGGGATATATATATTAATAATGAAAAAACAAATTTTAATAATTACATAGAATTATCAAATACATTTAACACAAATCAAATTGGAAAAATTAGTAACATTTTTTCTAATAAAACATTTACTGGTTCAATGTCTGAATTTAGAGTTTTTAATAAAAAATTAAGTGATAATGAAGTAAATACATTATATTTAAAACAAACAACTCTAAATAATGATGCAAATCAAATTTTATATATTCCTTTTGAAGAAACAAAAATAGAAAGAACAATAGTATCAGGATTAGCTTTAGATGCAACTTTATCAAGTTTAGGCAACATAACTAAAAGAGATAAAGCTGTAGGTGAATCATCTTTATTATTGAATAATATTTTTGAAAAAACATATCTAACTATTGATAAATTTGCAATAAATAATAATGGATTTACAATTGCATTCTGGTATAATTTTGAATTATTAAATAATGATAATGCTAAATTGATTGATTTTAATAATTCTTCTAATTATTTTAAAATTTATATAACACAAAATTTTGTTTTTAATATTGATGTTACAGTTAATAATATTATTAAAAAAAATTCAATTAATTTAAAAAATTATGCAAATAACTGGTTTCATTTTGCATTAGTAATTACTAAATCAACATATAGTTGTTATTTAAATGGTCAATCTTTTAGTATTTTTACAGATGTAATATATCCTATAATTAATAATGATACAATAAATTATATTGGTAGAGGAACTCAAATTCCTAATACAGTAATAAGAATTCCTGATATTAATATTGGAACAAATTATATTGTTCCATTAAATAATTCTTGGGAATACTATAATGTTCAATGGACAGGTTACTTTTATACAAATACAACAATACCTGGAAATAGTGTTTGGTCATTTTTTACTAATTCAGATGATGCAAGTTATTTATGGATTGGTAATAATGCATATTCAGGTTATACAATTGATAATGCAACAGTTAAAAATGGAGGTGCACATCCAATGGTTAGAAGACAGGGTAATGTTACATTATCACCTAATACCTATTATTACATTAGAATAGTTTTTGGTGAAAGAGGAGGTGGTGATAATATGATTGTATCATTTATTCCTCCAGGACAACAAAATGAAGAATTTAATGGTTATGGTTATTTTTTTAATGATGGAAAATTAAATAATACCATTACATTAAATGAAGCAGATAAAAATTCTGGTTTAACATTTACTATTTACAAAGGTGCATATTGGGAAGATAATGGAGGTATGAACTATTTTAAAAATTCATCACAAATTGGTGTTGGTGATGATGCAATTAATTGTAATATAAGTGATTTTAGAATATGTAATGATATTTTATCAGGTGATGAAATTATTGCATTATATCTAGATAAGATGAATAAAATAATAACAAATTCCAAAGAAAATGAATGCAAAACAATAAATGAATTAGATAATGATGCTAGTTTATTATTAAATTTTGATTTTGCAGATGATAATATTTATGGAAATTCTGTTAAAAATAATATTAAATTAAAACCTAAAGATATAAATCCAAAAAATATTGTATTATATGATTCATTAGTAGGAAATTATCTTAATATTTTTAATAATTTATTAAATATTGATCCATTTCAAATTACAAATAATCATATTACAATTACATTTTGGTATAAAACAACACAATATTATGAAAATTTTGGTGTACATGATATTTATTCATTTGCTAATCAAAATTTAATTTATGGATTAAGAATGCAAAGTAATACGTTAATTCTAAAACATCAAAATCTTGATTACAATACACAAATTAATTATTTAACCAATAATCAATGGTACTTAATTACAATTGTATATAAAACAACAAAAAAAATAAAAATATATATTGATAATAAATTATCATGGACTAATTATAATTTACAATTTTTTGGTCTAGGTTTAACCAATAATGCTTATTTAGGTAATGGTAAAATTGAATCAGGTATTGCAAATTTCAGATTATATAACAGAGAACTAAAAATTAATGAAATTGATATTTTATATAAAAATAAATACGTAATTAACTCATTTAAATTAATTAATTATTATAGATTTGAAAATGAATTTAATAATTCATATATTAAAAATGAAGTTACTGGAAGTTATGATGCATTAGCTAGTGATATTAATTTATTAACTACCAAAGCCAAAAAAGAAGGATTATACGGTGCTTTATTTGATATAAATAAAAATAATTTTGTTTCATTACCAAATATAATAATTAAAAAATCAGGAATTTGTATTAGTTTATGGTATAAACAATTATCATACGTAAATAACTCTAAAATTTTTGAATTTGTCAATTATTCTGCGACAAATATAAATTTAAGTAATCTATTGATGGAATTTAATTTAGTTACACTTAATAGTAAATTTATGGTAAATTTAAGTTTAAAAGGTAAATTAAAACTAACTAATACCCTAGATTCATTTTTTACAGTTACAAATAATATTTGGTATTTATTAACTGTTGTATTAGAAAGTAATGGTATTTGTAGTTTATATATTAATGATAAATTACAATCAAAAGCAAATCTTAAATTTTATCCAGACGAACAAATGTTTTATGGAACAATTGCAAGAAATATAGTAGGAGATTTTAATTATAGTAAAATTGATGAATTTAAAATATACGAAAATATTATAACATATGAAGAAATTATTAAAAATTATAATATTAAAGCTAAAAAATCAATTAGTCAATATATTGCTGATTTAAATAATGATACTAGTTTGAGTTTATTTTATAGTTTTAAAGATAAATTTATTAATACTCAAACAATTAAATTTAAAAATAATAGTATAACAGATACTAAAGTTTATAATATTTTATCAAAGAAATTTGATGTTAGCATTGGTTCAAACTTTATCGGTAAAAATAATCCATTATTTGGTAGTGGATATTTAACATTATTTGGTAATGATGATAATTCAATGGTACAATATCCTTCACTAACTGGATTTACTAGTGATATTAATGGATTTTCTATTTCATTATGGTTTAGATCTAAAATGAGAACTAATAATCAAGCTTATACTAGATTATTACAACTTAAAAACTCTAGTATTAATGATTTTATTCTTGTTTGTACTAGAAATAATACATTATGTGTTAGTTTATATAATACTACTGTTAATTTAGTAACTTCTGAAAATTTTAGTAATATTAAAGTTAATGATTATGAATGGCACCATGTTGTATGGAATATATCAACTGATGGAATATGGTCAGTATATTTAGATAATATACAAATATTAAATCAATATAATAGACCATATCCAAAACCAATACTTAGAAATGAAAATTATATTGGACGAGGTGATATATTATCTGATATGTTTGTAGGTGATATTGATGAAGTTAGAATTTTTAATAGAATAATTGATGAAGAAGAAATTAATGCATTATATAATCTTGATACAATTGATATAAATGCTTTCTATGAATCAATTAATATTAGTAATTTAAATAATATAAGTTTATATAATTCTCAACCTGCATATAATTTAATTACACCAAAAAATATTAGTTCTGTTATTTCATGGTATGATCCAAATGATATAGTTGTTGATAATAATAATGAAGTTACAGGTTGGAATAACCAAATTTCAAATAGTTTAAATTTAGAAAGTAAAACAGGTTCAATCAAACCTATTATTTATTCTTCAAACTTACAAATGATAAATTTTAGAACAAATAAAAGTTTTATTAAAACATCAACTGCTACTAGAATAGCGGGGTTTGCTTGTGTAATCAATATTAAAAATGTAGGTAATAATGTTTTAGATGTAATATTTTCAAGTATTAAAAATGAATTTACATTTAGAAGAGGTAGAATATATCAAAATTATGGAGTTGATCAAACTGATATTATGAATGGTAAAGGAGGTGTAATTTCTATTAATGGAAATGATGTGTTTTCTTATCCTTCTTTTAATACATCATATGATAATACAAATAACTTCATTGTTTTATACGTTAAATTTGGTCAATACTTTAATAATAGTTTTACATATGATAATGATATTATTTACCAATTATCAAGTGTTAATGGAGGATTTGTTGGTTTTATGGGTGATTTTATATGTTTTAATAAATATCATAATTATTATGACCAAAAAATAATAGAAGGTTATTTAAGTTGGAAATATGGCTTACAAAATAAATTACCAGAAGATCATCCATATTCATCTGCACCTCCAATTAATACCATAATTCCTTTACCTAAATATGTTTTAAGTGATCCAACTAAAATACAAAATATTGTAGCTTGGTATGATCCTAATAATGTTGTAGTTGAAAATAATATTGTAAAATCATGGATAAATCAAATAACAAGTAACTCACAATTAAATTTAGTTGGTATTGGAAATATAAGTTCTATTAATTATACTGAAAAATTAAAATTGATTTCAATTAATAATAATACTAGTTATTTAACTACCAATAATAATTCTGCTTTAATGAATGGATTTATATGTGTAGTATATTTAACAAATACAAATAATAATGATATTCTTTTTGGTTCTTCACTGATTGGAACTAGCAATACATCCCATTTCTTTAAACGTTCAAGAGTTAATGGTAATGATAATGATGATGTATTTAAAGGAACAAATGGTAACATTTCAATTAATGGAAAAACATATTTTGATAATCTTAAAATAAATCTTCCATATAACAATACTAATGATTATGTAATAATATATGTACGTTATGGTATTGGAACACATGGTTATGATTTAACAAAACAAGTTAATTTATTAATATCAAATATTACTAATGGAATTGTTGGTTATATAGGTGATTTTATTTGTTTTGGACCAATGCATACTAAACGTGATCAACAAAAAGCAGAAGGTTACTTAGCTTGGAAATATTCTTTACAAAGATATTTACCAAATAATCATCCTTATAAAACATTGGCTCCTATTTTACCAGTTGGTGAACCTCCTATTCCATTACCAACAAATGATGGTTCTTCTTATTATTTACCAAATGTTTCTGGTACGAAATTGAAAGAAAATTATCCAAATCTACCTTCTGGTTATTATTGGATTCAAACAAGTAATATGACTGAACCAGATAGAATTTATGTTGATATGGTTACTGATGGTGGCGGATGGATGCTCATGTATGAAGTTATTAATCCTACAAGAAATAATAATATTATTAATTATTCTGTTAATAAATTATATACTTTAGGTTCAACACAACCACAAAGAATTGCATATTATATGCAAAATGGTAAAAATCCAAATAATTTTGCATGGACATCATTTAATTCATGGAAAGATATAACTAATTATGATGTCCCAACAGGTGACTCTGAATCAAATGTTTTTATTAATCAACGTGATATTAATAATTTAAATGTTATTAGTAATGTTGATACAATATTTAAAGGAAAAGAGAATGTTATTGATTTAGGTAATTCTGTTAAACAAATTTCAGGATTAAAAGGTCGTCTTGAAATATGGTCAAGTAATTATGATCCTAAAAAAAATACTGCATTACCCGGAGGTAATGATGCAAATTATGATACTAATGATTCTGGTTTTAATACTAGTATTGGTAATGGATCTTTCCAAGTTCATGATTTAACAAATAATCAAACAATTTTAGCATGGAATAGACATAATGATTCTAGACCTGATATTGGTTTTGGTAATAATCCAAGCGGTAATCCTGATTGGACATTTAAACAAACAGATCCAGTTGAATTTAAATTACAAATATTTATTAAAATTGATATTCCAATTCCACCACAACCAACAGAAATAAATGATGGATTAACTATATTAAAACCAAACATTAGTTCTTTAAAAATTAAACAATTACCAAATTTGAATTCTGGCTATTATTATATTCAAGGACCTTTAGCAGAATTTCCTTCTTATGTTTATGTTGATTCAACTACTAATAAAGATCTAATTGATCCTTTAACAATTAAAAATATATTGGCATGGTATGATCCAAATAATATAGAATTAGCAGGAAATTTTGTTTATAGATGGCTAAATAAAGTTAATAAACCAAGCAATATTCCAGTAAAATCAACAACAAATACTTTAGTAACAAAAATAAGAATTGAATGTAATGCTAATGATTGGTTAAACTTTTCACAAATTGTTTTACATGATCAAAGTAATAATATAATCCCTGCAATTAATATTAATTCAACTGCTACAGGGTATGGTACAGATAAAAATACACCTGTTGATAATAATAATAGAGCAAGACCATATCAAATAGAAAATAAATATACAATTTATCATTCCAATGGTAATACATGTCCTTTTTGGGAAATGATTATAAATCCTTCTGACATTAAATCAATAACTATTTATAATAGAACAGATTGTTGTAATGAAAGATTAGCTAATTTTAAATTAACATTATACAGTAGTACAAATACAAGTATAACATCAATCAATTTAAATAAAGAATTTGTTCAAAGATATACATATATTAATTCTATATTATATTCAACAGAAGAAAATTTAAATTTGATACCAAGCGGAAATATAACAATTAATAATTATTTACCTAACTATAATTTAATAAATTTTGATTTTTCATTAACACCTAATGGTTCCAAGATTGCAGATACATTTTTAACATCTGGTAGTAGTAAAGATTTCATTAATGCTTTTGTATGTTTAGTTAAATTTAGTAATAATAATAATAGTTTTGATATGTTATTTGCTCCACAATTACAAAATTCAGATTATTCATTTAGAAGGGGTAGATTTTCAAGTGGTATTGATGGTAATGATTTACATAATGGTAGTGAAGGATTAGTTTATATTAATGGTAATAAAGTATTTGATTTTGATAATAATATTAATGTGTCATATAATAATACAGATAATTTTGTAATTTTATACGTTAGATTCGGAAAAAATATTCATGGTTATGATAAAAATATTACTAAGCTAGAAGTACAAATTTCTAGTTTCTTTTTAAACAGAGGTATTATAGGTAATATTGGTGATTTCTTTTGTTTATCTGCCAATCATACACAACTTGATAGACAAATTTTAGAAGGATATATTGCATGGAAATGGGAGTTACAAAGTTTACTAATTCCAACACATATATATAAATCTAAACCACCATCTTCTACAGTACCTTTAGCTTTACCTACAAATGATGGATCTAACTATAAAACACCAAATATTTCTAGTGATAAACTAAAACAAAACTTTACAAGTTTAAAATCTGGATATTATTGGATTAAAACAAAAGATATGTATGAACCTGATAATATATTTGTTGATATGAATATAGATGGCGGTGGATGGGCATTAGCTTATGAAACTACTACATATAAAAGAATTAATAATATAATACCATATACAGTAAATAAATCTTCTAGTCTAGGATTAACAAAACCAACTAGAATTGCATATAGAATTGAAAATGATAATAATTTTGTTTGGGTATCATTTGATGCATGGTCATTAATTTCTTCTTATGATGTACCTACAGGTGATAGTCCCTTTAACGTTTTTACTATTCAACGTGATGTGACAAATATGAATATTATATCTAAATCACCTAATGTTATTAATGCTACAGGTGTTAAAGGAAGATTACAAATATGGCCAAGTAATTATGCAGCAAATAGAAATGTATTATTTGCAGGTGGTATTGATTCAAACTATGATTGTAATAATAATAGTTATAATAATTCTATTGATCATGGAGCATTTCAAGTTTTTAATATAAATGATATTAATAAACCACTTACTGTTTTTGGATGGAATCGTCATCGTAATGATGGTAATTTTGAATTTGGATTTGGTAATAATCCTAACGGTCAACTTGATTGGACTTTCTCAAATAGTATTCCAAATAACTTTAAACTACAAATTTTTGTTAAATTTGAACCTATTAACTATACACTACCGCAACCAGATTTACAATTTTCTGGATATAAAAATGTTTCTGTTGATACCAATAATAATGTAATTTCATGGTCTGATAGTAATAATCAAAATAATAAATTTGTATCAAATAATACTACAATGCCAAAATTAATTAATAACTACATTGATTTTAGTAAAAATAATAACAAATCAATATTAACTACTAATTTACAATCAATTTTAATACAAAATATTACAATATTTATTGCTTTTAATCTATTAAATGTGGGTGGTTTTTCACAAATTTTTTCATCTAGTGGAACATGGGAAAGAGGTTGTTTACATTTATTATTAAATGGTAATAAATTACAAGTTTCTGTTAATATAGGAGGTAATAACGATTGGATAACACCTTTTACTATTATGAATAATGTTGATTATGTTTTTACATTTGCAATTGATAATACTACTGGTTGTAAAGCTACATGTACACTTAATAATTCAATTTCTTATTCAAGACAATTTACAAATATAAATACACCTATTCCAATTAAATCTAATCAATTTGAAATTGGTAATTGGTCTGGTGAAAATCGTGTATTACCAGGTAAAATTGGTGAAGTAATTGTTTTCAACAGGCTACTAAATGCTATTGAAAACGATCAAGTGTCCACTTATATGTTGAACAAATATTTACCTTCTACTATTGGTCAAAGCAGAATTATTAATTAAAGAAATATTACAATATTTATATATGAAAGTTCATGATTGTAAACTTGGAAGACTTGGTAATGCTATATTTAGATACTTTGCTAGTACCCTTTTTTGTATTATTTATGGTGCTAAAAGAACATATAATTTACATGAATTAAATGCTACCATAAATGATAATTTTTTTATTAATTGGATGAATTATGTTTTATGTGATAATATTCCAAATATTAGTGATCATAATTTTAATTTTTATGGTTACTTTCAACATGACAAAATATTTATTAAATTTAAAAATGAATTATTATTATGGATGAAAAATCACAATGATGATCTAATATATACAGATGGTAATGATCAATTTAATTATGATTATAATTATAATGTTCAATGTTATAAAGCTTCGGAACTTATAATAGAACCTAATAATATTAATAAATATGATGTTGTTGTTCATATTAGATTAGAAGATTTCATAATAATTAATGAAGTAATACATCCAGATTGTATATTAAAAATATTAAAAAATATTAAAAACTATAGTTCATATTGTTTAGTTCTAAATAAACCTAAAAGTGAAATTGAAAAAGAATATATAAAATACATTAAAAATAATATTGATTTTGAAATAAATTTACAAACTGGTACAGTTATTGAAGATTTTCATATTATGAAAAATGCTAAAGTATTAATTTGTTCATGTTCTACACTTAGTTGGGTAGCTTCTTTTATGTCAAATACCATTGAAACTGTTTATTTCCCACATAAAAATAGACAATCACATGAATCATTTTGTAAACCAATTGATAATACAATATATTATGATATAATTAAATGTTCAAAAAATGAATTAGAAAAATTATTTAATATAACATAATTAAAAATTTATAGTACATTTATAAAAATATTTAAAGAATAATAAGAAATATTTACTATATACAATGAATAAAGTTTTTTTTCAAATAGGTACAAATAATGGAAATGATTTATTCAGATCTAAAGTTATAAAAGAAAATCCAGATTTAGTAATTTTAGTAGAGCCTGTATCATATTTAATTTATCAAATAAAAATGAATTATTATAATATACGAAATGTACATATTTATAATAATGCAGTATATTATAATAATAATAATACAGTAGAATTATATATACCTGCTAAAAATGGTATTATGGGAACAAGAGCCGATAATGGGATTGTTTATTCCGATTTACATTTTTCTCTATTACCAATGAATGATTGGGGAACAAAGAATGATATGGTTAAAGTTTATGCAAAAACAATAACTTTTGATGAAATATGTAAAAATCATAATATAACTGAAATTGAATATTTACAAATTGATACAGAAGGTTTTGATTCTGAAATAATAAAAATGATAGATTTATCAAAATATAAAATTAAACAAATAAGATTTGAAAAATGGGGTTTTGATACAAATTGTTTTACAAAATATCATAATAATTTATCAAATGAATTGGGAATAAATGGAATGAATATTGCAATTAATAAACTTAAACAACATAACTATGTTTTGAATGAAGTATCTGATCAAGATGGAAATGATATTATTGCCACATTAAATGTAAATTTATAATTATTATATTGAATTAATATAAAGCTTTATGTTAATTTATTATAATGCAGTTTGATATAGTTATACCACTAGGACCAAATGATATTAATTTTATTAATAAATCATTAGAATATAATAAAAAAAATATTATAAATTATAGAAATATATATATTATTACTAATACTAAACTTGTAAAAGATAAGTCAATTTTTGATGGTTGTATAATTATTGATGAAAATGATTTCCCATTTAATTTAAATATAATAAAAAAATATTTAGGAGATAATGATAGATGTGGTTGGTATTTACAACAATTATTAAAATTATACGCTGGTTTTGTAATACCAACTATTTTAGATAATTATTTAGTTATTGATTCTGATACTATATTTTTAAAACCAACAAGTTTCTTTGAAAATGATATACCCCTTTATAATTTTGGTACTGAATATCATTTACCTTATTTTATTCATATGATTAATTTACATCCTTCATTTTCAAAAGTTAATAATATGTCTGGTATTTGTCATCATTCAATGTTTCAAAAATATATATTAAAAGAATTATTTGATACTATAGAAAAGTTTCATAAGAATAAAAAATTTTATGAAATATTTTTAGATTCTATTGAAAAAAAAGAAATATTAGGATCAGGTGCATCAGAATATGAAATTTATTTTAATTTTTTACTTAAAAACTTTCCAAATAAATATAAAATAAGAGAATTAAGTTGGCAAAATGTATCTAATATAAATTTTAATTTAAATAATACAAATTTAGATTATATTTCATGTCATTGGTATATGAGAAATTTCTAAATATATATAATGAGTTTTCTAGTTGAAAATATTGATAAAAATATTAAAATCAAAAAAATAGAAGAGTTATTAAAATCATTAGAATTACAAAAAAATGGTATAATAACAGAAATAACTAGTATTCAATCAATGATTAATAATTTACAAACAGAAATTAATAAATTACAAACAGAAATTAATATCGCTCAAAAAGAATATCAATATACTATAATTACAAGACTTCAATCAAAGAAACAGATATATAATGTTCAAAAAAGTGCATTACAAATTGATATAGATGCAAAACAAAGAATATTAAATAATATACAAATAAGTTTAGATAATTTAAATAAAGAATTAAAAAGTTTCAGCATTAGTGCACCAATTTATACACAAACTAGTCAACCGGTACCAAATTTTAGTAGTGCATCGGCTTACGCATCAACACCAATTTATATACCAAAACCAATTAATACACCAACTAGTCAACCGGTACCAAATTTTAGTAGTGCACCAATTTATATACCAAAACCAGATTATATACCAAAACCAGATTATATACCAAAACCAAATTATACACCAACTAGTCAACCGGTACCAAGTAGTGCACCTGATTCAATCATTCAACCTGCTTTTCTAAATATAACAAATGAAAAAATAAAATCTGCATTTAAAATAGTTGATTTAAAAATAGATCCATTAATAATTATTTTATTGATAATGATTATTGTAATTTTATATAATTGATTGATTAAATTTTAGTTATTTATGATAAAATATCTTAAAGAATATTTATTTTAATATGATATGAATATTAAAATAAAAATTGTATATTTTGCATGTTTAATACCAAATTTATGGGAACCAATTATTATTGAACAATTAGATTCATTAAAAAACCTTGAATTATATAATAAATCAAAAATTTTTATGAGTGTAATTGCGAATGATATTGAATTAAATAAATTAAAAGAATTAATTAAAAATAAATATTCAAAGATTGAACTTAAAAATATTTATAAAGAAAATGTATATGAATTTCCGGGAATTAAAACTATTTATCAAATAGCTGAAGATGAAGATAATGAAGTTATATTATATTTCCACACAAAAGGAATTATGTCTCAACAATATGAAAATAGAAAATATTTATTTGAAAATACAATTCAAAACTATGAAATATATTTAACTGAATTTAAAAAAAATGAAGATTTAGATATTGCAGGAATTTTTCCTAATATTGATGGATTTTGTTACTTTAATTTTTTTTGGGTAAGATCAAGTTATATAAGAAATTATTGTCAAAAACCTGAAATTTCTAATAACAGATTTATATGGGAAGTATGGACTGGAAAAGAATTTAGTAGAAAGAAAAATATTATAACATTTAGTCCGTTAATAGGTTATACAAAATTAGTAAATTCAGATGAAATTTGGCAAACTGATGAAGTATATAAAAAAATAAAAAAAGATAATTATGAAAAAATCACATCAGAAAAAGAAATAATCAATATACGTAAAGAAATAAGTAATGATTTAGAGAAAATAGAATCAAAAGTTGTTCTTGAAAAAAATTATGAATTATTAATTAAGAATTATGAAATCTTAAAAGAAAATTATGAGTTTTTAAAGGAAACTTTTATCAAACAAAAAGAAGAACCTGTTAAACAAAAAGAAGAACCTGTTAAACAAAAAGAAGAACCTGTTAAACAAAAAGAAGAACCTGTTAAACAAAAAGAAGAACCTGTTAAACAAAAAGAAGAACCTGTTAAACAAAAAGAAGAACCTGTTA
>Ga0214917_10000112_pt1 | contig 92121 bp, 44 predicted proteins | sample LL_1208_BB_MetaG_FD_177983 | JGI IMG/M metagenome (GOLD analysis project Ga0214917, IMG submission 177983) | Freshwater microbial communities from Lake Lanier, Atlanta, Georgia, United States - LL_1208_BB | ecosystem: Environmental > Aquatic > Freshwater > Lake | place: USA: Georgia | collected... | reverse complement strand
TGTTGGGTAAGCCCGTAAACAGATTCCTTGCATAACGATGAGCAACACTTTTTGCCACAATAAGGGTATGATACACTAAAAATAGCTGGAAAAGAACGATCGAGAACAAGAACTTAAACAAAGAGGACCACGTGCTTGACCTTCCCGTCAACGAAAAGGATTGCGCACGTGTTTTGTTCAGACTTAAAACAACATCTATTTTTTGTTCACCTATGAGGGTTTTTAAATTAACCAAAAACAGTAGTTTTCTTTCTTCTGCTTCAGAATCATCACTCAAACCTGTTTTGATACAAAGATCGATATCCCCACCTTACCTTTTTTATCAAGGTTGATACGAGATCCAAACAAAATAAGTTCGTCCTCTGCAATAAAACACTGATTAAAACAGTTGATAATTATTTTGATAACATCTGCAGGTAATCGGATATTGGCATGATTCTTCTTTTGTAGTGTCAAATCAAAAGGAAGTCCATTTCTTAAACAAATTTGTTTATAAAATAACCTTACTGCTTCGGCTGAACTGAGACCAATCGCTGTAAGTATTTTTTCAGCTTCTATTTTCAAGACTTCATCAATAAGGAAGGGTTCGATTCTCGTGTGAATCAAATCATCTTTTGTCATATATAGAATTTTTTACATTGATGACTTAAATGTATAACAATTGTGATACAGAATCAAAATTGGATTTAGCCGGATTTATTTTTAGACTGATACAACAGCACCTTGCCTATAAGTGTATCTATAAACGGGTTAAGGCCAAGTGTTTGCTGGCCAGTGCATAGCTTGTAGACTAAAATTGAGGGGGTAAGCGTCTTGTTTTAGAGTATTAACTTTTTATTAAGATCGATATGATAGAATATCATTGGCTTATTCTGCTTAAGCAGCCGGAATTTAATTTAATATTTAGGTGTTCGTGACACTCCCACCACTAAATTGCACAAGCAATGCTAATGGGGGCTTCTTGCGACCCATCTTCAGCAACCTGAAGACCTTTCGCGCAAGCAGTTGCGCCGGCAACTCTCGCTTCAGGGGAACTCTTGATGCAAATGCTGTTTCCCATCATAAAGTAAAAGTATGTCATGTTAAGTCAGGGCTTATCAGCAGCACTTAATGAGAAGCCCGCTCATTCATGGGCGGGTAAGTGCACAAAAAGTAAAAATTGTATTGTTTAGGATTTTTGCTCACAATAAATGATTTATTTTTTGATATTTTTTTGTTGCGACTCTTTTTGATAATACGTCCATACAGCAGCAGCTTCAGGATACTGAGCAACAATATTTTTAATATAGTCTGCATGCTGTTGATAGGTATGCCAATCTTTCACGTTAGGGCTGAGTGCTGCGCATAAAACTAATTTTTTTGCAGCGCTATGAAATAAATTTACTTTTGTTTGGCTTAAAACATCTTCAATCATTTTTCTATACAGTAAGGTGGCGGCCAGTTGATCGTTTTTACGTAATAATTCAGCTGCAGTATTCAACACGCTATCATAACTACCGTCTAACTGATTAATTTTCAAATAGACGAAACTTGCGATAGCAACTGGATCGCGTAAATGATTAAGGAAGCTCAAAGCTTGCATAGGATCGTGAAATGTTGTTGCTTTAGCTATAGCATCTTTATGCAGTAGTGGGCGTAAATGAAGTCTTGTTTTTTGAAAAAGCTGATCATACATAACAGGATCTAAATCTGCTTCAAACCATGTCAATCGATATTCCTGAGCCTTTGCATAGTCACCTAAATTTTCTAAAGATTGTAACATTGCTTTTTTATACAAATCTGCCCATTCAAGATCATCAGGCATAGTCGCCGATACTAACCATTTTAATGCTTCTTTGTCTTCTTTACATTCCGTCAATCGTAATGCTATTTCCATACGATCAATTGTTGTCGGCGATCCTGTAAAAGTGCAAGCATGAATAAAAAGATCTTCGTCCTGTAAACAATCAGCGATTTGCTTTAACCCTATTTTCACTTCTTCAACATTACGATCGTTCAGTGCATTTTCTAAACGATCTTTTAAAATCATCAGCCCATCTTCTGTCAGAGCCTCTTTGCAATGCATGATAATCTCATCAAACGTTGCATGAGTATCATTGATAGATAAAGCTAAAACAATATCCACTTTTTGATTTAATGGTGTTTTTTGTTTTATTAAAATCTCGTTTAAATTCACAACTGCAGCATTGAAAATATCATACAAATCTTGATTATCCATTGACGGATCTAGTCGATCCATAATACCTGATTCCAGATGGAGAAATTGGACTATGAATTCCAACATGTTTTCTGCAGACGATGTAAGTATTCTTTTTCTTAAAGAGCGAAGTTGTTGCATTAACAACTCCACTTTTTGCTCATCTAAATCTTTTTTATCTTGACTGATGATATTAAGACTTTGCTTGATTGCTTCACCGGCATCTTTCTGTTGTGTGATTAAAGCATTTAAGAGATCTTCTACTTGATAAGAGACTTCTGGATGACTACGACAAACCTCACTAAGGATATAAGCAAGATTATCAGCACTTAATAATGCAATTTTTTCTTTTACTAGCATAAAATTTAAACAATATTATAAAAATAGTTAGTCAGATCATAACACATGTCGAGCGTTAACTGATTAACTCTTTGTTGTTTTTTATTATTAAAATTCATAACTCACTCTTAAAAGAATTAATCTCAACTCAATTGATTGAAAAAAGATTCAGAGTCCATTTGTATATTCTTTATTTTTTCTTCACTCATTCTATCGAGCGTTGCATAAATCATCTTCAAGCGGTGATTTTTTTGCAACTCAGGGCGATGTTGCATCAGAAAGTTCCAATATAAATAATTAAATGGGCAAGCATTCGGCCCTGTTTTGTCTTCAACACTGTATTGACAGCCCTTACAATAATTAGACATTTTATTAATATAAGCACCACTGGCAGCATAGGGTTTACTTGCTAAATATCCTCCATCCGCAAATAAAATCATTCCTGATACATTAGGCAGTTCGACCCATTCATGAGCATCTGCATAAACAATCAGATACCACTCATTCACCTCCACAGGATTCAATCCGGCTAAGAGCGAGAAATTCCCTAAGACCATAAGACGCTGAATATGATGAGCATAAGCATTATCTCGCGTTTCAGAAAGACATTGCTTCAAGCAGTTCATTGATGTTTCAGTATTCCAAAAAAAACTGGGTAATGAACGTTGGGCATTCAGAGAGTTCATAGCTTTATACTCAGGCATCTTTAACCAATAAATACCATGCACGTACTCTCGCCAACCTAAAATTTGACGAATAAACCCTTCCACTGCATTAAGAGGAGTCTGGTGATTTCGATAAGAAGCTTCTGCTGCCTCTATACATTCTAATGGAGTAAGCAGTCCTATATTGATATACAAACCTAAATGAGAATGATACATCCATGGCTCATGTTGTATCATTGCATCTTGGTATTCACCAAAAAAAGCTAATCTATTTTGAATAAAAAGAGAAAGAGCCTGTTTGGCTTGCTGTCGAGTGACCGCGAAAAAAAAGGGAGTTAATGTTCCAAAATGATCGTGAAAATGTTCAGCAACGATGTTAATAACATCTTGAGTTATATGATCCTCTACAGCTTGATAAGTCGGCGGTATATCCAGTTTATTCTTTGGGAACTTTCTGTTCTCAGCATCATAATTCCATTGCCCTCCAGTAGGCTGATCACCATCCATAAGAATCGAATATTTTTTACGCATCATGCGATAGAAAAATTCCATACGGATCTCTTTATTTTTTTGAGCCCATTGTGCAAATTCTTTTTGATGAATTAAAAATCGATCATCTTCTCTTAGCTCGATATCAATATCTACATCTGCTTGTAATAATTGAATCATTTTTAATGTTCTATAATCAGACGGCCAAGTAATAACAATAGCTTTAGGCTGATAACGCTTGATCGCCCTTTGCACTTCACTGACAAAAAAACCTGTATTATCAGCATCATTTAGGTGGACATAAGATACTCGATATCCTTGTTCTACCATCTCTTTTGCAAAATGCCGCATAGCAGAAAGTAGGAACACAAGCTTTTTTTTATGATGTTTAACGTAAGTGCATTCATTTTTAAGCTCAGCAAAAAAGATAACATCATTTTTCATATCAATATCTTTTAAAGAAGAAATTTCGGTAGTAAGCTGATCCCATAAAAGAATACGTAATACGCTAGTCATAGCAATCCTCATTAATTTTTTTGAAAATGTATGCTTGGCTACAGTAGCAACATGATGCTGATATCAACGTAGCAAACAGGCCCTTTCTAGCTTACTAAAAAAATAAAAACAATACGAACTGTTAAGTTTTATTACGTTAACATCATAGGAAATTAATTTTGATACAAAGTTACGAACGGTAGCTTTGATTGCGTATCTCAATCATTTATTTTTGCAAAATGAACAAGATATATATTGAGCAATCCTTCAAATATCGCTATCCAACATAACTCTTTAATCTTGATATAAATGTTAATTATCATAATGTTCAGTGAAGTGTAAAGAATCGATCGATAAATAGTATTTTTCGTCTTAAAAAAGTCTTGCCAAACAACTGAGGATGCTGTTAATATAAGCAGCATCTAAGCGGGAATAGCTCAGTTGGTAGAGCACAACCTTGCCAAGGTTGGGGTCGCGAGTTCGAGTCTCGTTTCCCGCTCCAAATTTTTTAGTTCTTAAAAAACTCAGAAATTCATGGCTGAGTGGCAGAGTGGTTATGCAGCGGACTGCAAATCCGTTGACGTCGGTTCAATTCCGGCCTCAGCCTCCATTTTACGCGCGAGGGTGGTGAAATCGGTATACACAGCAGACTTAAAATCTGCCGACCTTAACAGTCGTGGGGGTTCAAGTCCCCCCCTTCGCACCAAACTTCTTCTTTACAAACCAACTTCTTTCATCAACAAATCTTTCTCTTTAGCTGTTAAATATTCGACTCTTCCCGGTCCTAATGTTTCAGGGAGACTAATCGAACCATAACGAACACGTGATAATTTAACAACACTTTTTCCAACAGCTTCAAATAATCGACGAACTTCTCTGTTCCGACCCTCTTTCAGAATAACCGATAACCATGTGTGTTCGCTCTGTGTTTGCTCAAGAATGTTAATACTCTCGACGCAAGCCCATCCATCTTCTAAGTAAACACCTTCTTTCAATGCTTTTAACACCGAAAGCTCGCAATCACCTTGAATTTTTACATGATATTCGCGCTCTATTTGGGTTGAGGGATGCATCATTTTATGCGCCAACTCACCATCATTTGTAAAAATAAGGAGGCCTGTTGTTTTAAAATCAAGTCGACCTATACTTATCCATCTTCCGCTGCGGGGTGTGGGTAAATGGTCAAAAACCGTCTCCCGGCCTCTTTCATCTTGACGAGAACAGATCACATTAACAGGTTTATTATATTTAATAACTTCTAAAATTTTATGATCATGATTCACCACATCAAGAGATTGACCATCCAATCGTATCTCTTGATCCGCAGTCACAAACGCCCCCAGTGCTGCTAGCTTACCATCTACAGTGATACGCCCCTGTTCAATCCATTGATCAATTGATCGTCTTGAAGCAACACCAACTGAGGCAAGCAACTTATTTAAACGAATAGATTTTCTTTGTTCGCTCACCTTGATGATTATCCTTGTATTTTTTTAGAGGTAGTTTACCTTACGGATAACTTTATAAAAAGTATCAATCAAAGAAAAATCAATGAATTCATAAAATAAGTTGTTTTATTAGCATAAGATTCGTGTAACTGCTAAATTTTGCGGTATAATACTTGCATGTGCATTATTAATTGAACGAGCGTTATGTCTGTAGAACAAAAATCACTGATAAAAACTCTTTTTAATAACATTCTTATTACGACTGAAAAAGTTATTTTGCAATTACGCTACAATAATGACTATTTTTTATGGCTGGATGATCGTGCAGAACATCGATTAAATATATCCGATCCTATTGAACGCTTACAGTATGTACTACAGCTTTTTACATTACATCCAGAACAGAAGGCCAAAACGGTCTTATTTTGTCCTGGTTTTATAGCTGCATCTCCACCACTTTATGCTGCCATCACAGAACTTAATATGGCTAAAAAAGCGTTTCAAACTCATATGGTTGATCTGCGTAAAAACTTACTGAAAATAAAAGAAGCGACCTTAGATAATCAATTTGGTAATCCATCACATGAACGCCCTCAAATTGTTCATCAATTTTTAATGGATATTGGGTTAGAGCATCTTCATTTTAAACATGTCTATCGTTGCTTGCCTATGCTTGACTTTGAACCATCTCAGTTAGGCTGGACTTGGGCTCATACACAATCCATTAAAACTATTACACCAGCTCAAGCGATTATTTTGCTCCAGCGCAGAAATAAGGAAGGTCGTTTTGACAATGAAATTGATAAAATCAATAAACTTGCAGCAAGCACGACTCTGTCTATTAGACAAAAATTAGCGCCTCACTTACGTATTAATGTTGTCGATAAAAATGGTAACCGTTCTATGCTAAAAGGGACGCTTCCTGTTATTTTTCCAAAAGGATCGAAGCTCCCTCTCATTAGACCTGCGCGCGAACAAGTATCTACAGAACAGCAACAAACACGTCTCATTCGCAAAGACAAAAAAATTATGGATGAGCCATTTGTTCCTGCAATTAGGGCCTACATTAGTAAAGTGGATGTGAGGGTCAGTGAAAAGATTGCTCACAACGTTGCGGCGAACAAGGCTATGATGACAGATAAAGAGTAATTTCATTTCTTCGGGACGAGAGGATTTGAACCTCCGACCCCATGCACCCCATGCATGTGCGCTACCAAGCTGCGCTACGCCCCGAAAACAGCTTTATCCTAACACAGATCAGCTGAAAATACAGCTAATTTTAAGAGCGCTTATTAGAACGATTATTAATGTGTTGCATCGAGCGGGTAGTGTTCAAGAATAAGCTTGATTGTCTATTCTCAGTACTGTTTCTCAAAAAATCTGCCACATCTCCTTGGCTTAATCTTTCAGCAAGAGTGATTGGTGTTTCACCGTTCTTATCTTTCACCTTAACATCAGCACGATGATCCTTTACTAAAGCTTCAATCATCTCAACATTGCCCGTTTCGATAGCATGATGCAATGCTGTTTTGCCTTGTTCATCTTGTCTATGAACATCATCATTACGATTAAAGCCTTCTGAGCGACTACTTCGCTCCATAAGGAGGTCGAGCGTAGATGGTTTTCCATAAGCTGCGACCCTGAACAATAAGGATTTAAAATCGATATTAGGATTACTGAGATCGATAGCTGAGAATCTGTGAAGAAAGACGCATGCCGAACGATCATCTTTTCGTTTTAATGCTTTATCTAAATACTTAAATGTTTTTTTATCAGTAGTTAGAAATGATATTAGGTATTTTTAGGCTCTTGCATCTATTTTTTCAAGATTAGCTTCTGATCCCATCTCTAAAAGCAACTTCACACTCTCTCGATCACCCTTTAAAGCTGCAAACATAAGAGCTGTACTACCGCGTATCTTTTGCATTGATATCAGCACCATTCTCTACAAGCAACTTGACTATTGCTTGTTGATTACATTCGATGGCAAGCATGAGGAGGGAAGGTCTGAACAACCCTACTGGTACTGATAAGTTCGTTAAGTGACGATCTAGCTTGAACAAGCTCTCCAAAGGTTCAACACATCCTTGCAAGAATAACCAATAAACCAAGGTTTTTTGAGCCTCAATATTCTCTAAGCGATTCGTTGCTATCAGCTCACGGATAATCTTAGCAACTAACTCATGCTGACAAGGAAAATCATGTGCCCCATAATAATCAAAGCCTAGAAAACGACTATTTATTTTTTCTAAAATAAAGTCTTTGATATGATCTTTGATCGCCTCGTCATGCGTGTAATAATGAAAATAATGCTCAGGATGTTCTTGCTGATAAGCGCTCCCTAAAGCCAATACATGTGCTTGCAACCCATGACATTGACGCTTTATTTCTGCACTATCAAGAATGTTGTTAGCCTCTTTGCTCAAACCATTAAATCCTTCTGCTGCTAATGAGTGACATAAATCTAAGCCGTCGGTGTTGCTGCGTGAAAATAACAATCTGATAAGATGCAGCCACTCTTGATTCATCCCTGTCTGTTCACTCATTCTTTTTTGGATATCTTCTTTATTCATAGCCAATTGATCAAGGAACTCATTGATATCTTGCTGAGTTCCTTTTTCATCCTTGATGACTAAAATCTGTTTTTGCTCCGGCCCTACAATCTGCCCATTTACTCCTAAACGCACTAATTCATCATGAGCTTCTTGCTTAGTAGCATAAGTCATCTGTAATACTCTTAAGAGTCTGTCTTGAGCGGTCTGCTGTGCATTTTCACTGATCGTACGTTGTAACAATCCATCCATTTTTTCAGGTGAAACTGCAGTCAGTTCAGTATCCAACCCTGCTTTTGAAAAGAAATTCCTTACGTGATGAGGCAACATCTCTTTAGGGAAAAACTCTTGTACTGCTGCATAGTTTAATACTGGCACTGCTGATGGGGCTTGCTGGGAACGGTCTGGAAAGAGGGATTGATGCAGTTGAGCAAAGCTAACCTCTGCATCCTCTTTTGCACCCAATAATCCTCGCGCTATGGTTAACAGTTTGTCTTTTTGTTCCTTTTGATACCGCTCGATATAAGCTTTTTGATGGTCAATCGTGACATGATAAGCCGGTTCAACCTCAACCCCACAACTCCAACCGTCTGGCAAGGTGGCTTGTAACACCATAGAGTAATACAACGGGGAGGGCAAAATACCATCAGCTGTTTTGATGATAAAAGCATGGGCTAATGATTGGAGATATTGGTCTTCTAAAGAACACTGCTTCTTTAGTGTCTGTTGCGGTTCTGATGTTAATCGCAGCCCTGTCAACCCATCTAAAACCCGCTCATCAACGCCTGGCATACACGACCAGTCTCTCGCTTGTCCTTTCGCAAAACGATGACTGGCTGCAATATATTTGGATGATGTATCTGCGTAACCCGTTCTAGCTCCATTTAATGAACTGAATAAGATCTGCAAAGCATCATCTTTCTGTTCCTGCTTCTCTCGCGCTAATGCAGCTTGAACGGATTGAATTAACGTATCAGCACCTGTAGCTCCCGCTTTATATGATTCAAACAAATACTCCATAAAATCGTTAAAGTCTTGTGTGATTTCCTTTAGCTTTTGTTTTTTATGTTCCTCTTGCTGGGTATACAGAGATTCTTCTTGCCCTTCTTTTTTTTCTTCTTCAGCCAACGCTGGATACAATCTGACTATCAACCCTTCATCAAGCTTTTTTTTAAAAATCTCTAAGAAATAGGGTTTGTATTCCCTCTCCAAAGACGAGTTGATACTATCTGCTGTTGAAACACCGGGCTGGCTGTGCAACCATTCTTTACTGGCTTGACGACTATCACCAAAAATTGGATCGTGAACACCACGCATGTCCTGCACTCTTGCCTGTTGTCGTGGTTGTTGTGCCCGACGTTCCACCAAATCTCGCTCACGAGCGTGATTATACAAGCGTTTAAACTTTAAAGGTGGATAAGCTTCCAAGAGCTTGGCTAAAACAACATCCTGCTGGCAAGAATGCACAATAGCTTTGTAATGAGCTTTACTCAAGCTATGCTGATCAACCATCTGCTCTGTTAAGGTGATGATTTGCGCGTATGTTAATACAGGCATCTTGAATGCTCTCTCAATATATTTACCCGTCATCTAGCATTCAATGTCTTTAAATGCAGTTAATGACCATAAAGAGATTGAACTTTATCACCATAGGTTTGGCAGCAACCTCTCTAAGGTGCGCAGATCGTGCCTAGACAATCGGAGTAAAAGCATGTTCACTCAATCCATGCCAACACTAACATCTTGCCCATTCCCTGGATATTGATCATGAACAAGCTCTATCTTTTGGCTACGATTTTTAACCAAGACAGCATCCTCAGCGAGCAGTGAACATGGGCTTTTTTGTCAATAAGAGGCTCACAGTAAGCGACTATGCATCAATAGGTCTAAAGGATTGCGCACGCGTTTTGTTTAATTGGACTGACTTCAGATAAGGCCAATCAACCATAGCGAACACATCTTTAACCACCAATTTTTTAACCTACCCAGGACTATATTGCTTTTTTCTTAAGTGCGAAACTTGTGGTAAAATCGTAAGAGGTGTCTTGCTCTTACTATTCTTGATATCCAAAGATGCTCCCCGTTTGACTAAGAGCTGAATGATATTAAGATAATTTTTATCAGCTGCAATATGAAGTGCTGTACGCCCATAGTTGTCTATTAAAGATGAATTGATACCTTTTTGAATTAATAAAGACGCTATACCTGAACACCTATTTTCCAAAGCGATATGTAATGCTGTTTGTCCTTTATGATTTTGAGTATTAATATCAATCCCTTGCGCCATTAAATAATCAACCCCTTCAAGATACCCTAAATAAACAGTCCGCATCAAAAGAGTATTGCCTTTCGCATCAAGTAAATGAATGTTCGCTCCCTTGTCTATCAGTAACTGAATCATATCCATATCACGCAAAGAGAGCGCTATTTCTAGAGGCGTGGGTTGATCTTGCCAACCGAGATTGATATCTACATTTAATGTTAATAAGAAATCAATTTCATTCTTTAACAGTGTATAAGAACTTTTGACGAGACAATCAAATAAAAACATCTGCGCAATAAATTTCTTCTCAAAAGCCGTTAGCGTCTGTGTTGATAAAAAATATTTTTTCCAAAGATCATTGGATTGTTTCAATTGAGCCTGTATTTTATCACGAGGTATTGAATCCTGATAAGCAAAGAGTAATTTTTTACGAGAAGGTTCTATTGCATATGAATGTACTAAGAGTTGGTTACTTTCCTCATGCGCATAGCGTTTTATTCGTTCTAACAATAACGAATGGTTAGCATATACCCCATCATTACTGTCAAAAACACGGGGGGTATGTTGTTTATCAATGCTCACAACAAAGGCATGATTCGATGTGGTTATTTCATACAATCCATCAGGATAAAAGGGTGAGCATGCATCCCCTGGTGTTAAATATTTTTTAAGATAAATATCACTTTCAGGCAAGCTCAAATCAAAAATACCAATACTTTCAGCATAGTTGTCAAGTCCAACCAAAGCTAACGCATCATCGCGCGATCGAGTCAGATAAAAATGATTAACTTTATATTTAGCGTGTCGATGGACTGGTGCATAATGCAATAATACCTGATCAATAATAGCTAAATCTTGATAAATTTTTCTAGATTTGTCGATAATTTCTTGACGATCAAATGAGTCTCTAGGATAAAACTCGCTTTCCTCCTTCAGATCTTCTGTTAAATCATAAAGCTGATCTAAATATTTTATACTGTCCTTTTGACTGACTTTTTGAATAAAATTCATGAATCTATTCTGGCCATCTTCTTGATAAAAAAAATAATTCATATAGATAAAATCAAGGCCTTGAGAGATATCTCCCTCGTTAAGCAGTAAAGGTGGGTTAGGGTTATTATATTTTAAATAAGTATTAATATTTTGAATAAAATCATTTTGTTTAAAAGAATAATGGTGACGAGAGGTTAATTGGCGTGATTGATCATCATCGAATGAAGATATATTCATAACCTGTTGTGAAGGGCTCTGACGATCCGAACTGGTAAAAGTAAGAGCACTAACCCATAGGCCCGCGAGTGTTATCTTCCATCGTTTAAAAATATTCATGCCGAATTCATACCTTATAACTTTATAGTTATGTTAAAATTGGATAATATCTTAATGATTTTTAATCACAAATAATAGTTTTTTTATAAAAACATTGAAAATGATTTAGTATTTTGCAATGTTTTTAAAATAATGCTTAAAATATTTTTTGTAAAAATCACTACTCATTTTTTATTCAGTGATTATATTGAAAATGCACGGGTTATTCGATTCATGATCCTACCAGGGACTACTGCAGTTTGTTGATCAACAAAACTGTGCTGGCGCTTAACGTTCTTTTTTGACGTCTCATTGAGCACTGCGCTTTGAGCTTGACCCAAAGACGTCTTACTGCGCTCTCCTCGTCCTGTATCAACCTGAGGCCTTGGTGGAACCAAAACGCCTTTGGCTGACCACTCCGTTCCAGAGTGCAAGATGAAGGTGATTGCTCGTTTTTTAATCACATCAGCAGCATTCCTATCTGCATGCGCCGTATAGCCACAATGCACGCAAACACACTCAGCTTGAGTTTTGCGATTCTCGGGATGACTGTTTTTCTCAGGATATCCTTTTAAAAATGCTTTGTATCATGATTAAATCATTTATTATGCAATTATGTCTTCAATTAAGATAATAGATATATAGCTAATAAATAATTTTTATTATAATATGAAACTGCTTATGAAATAAGCTATTAAAAAATACGGGTTTTATTTATGATGTTAAAAAAATTTTTTTGTTGGATCAACGCACAGATTAAGGATGTTTATTCTTATCTTCTTATCGTTATGGCATGTGGGATAATTGTATATTCAAACATGCATCCTATTTTTAATCTAGCAAGTATGATTACAATATTATACTGTTATCCTGTATTGTCCTTATTATTTAGACCAAACACAGAATTCATTCATAAAGAATTATTTTTAAATTGTTTTTCTATTTTTCTGATCAGCTTAGTAACTCTTTACAGTATTCTTTATTGCGGAAATCTGAAAAATCATGTTAATCCATTAGGCAGTCTGATTATCGCTTTTTATGTATCATGTTTGATTATTAATCTGCATATGAATGACCTCAAAGATAAATATCCAAGCAACGCGTTGTATTCTAATGCACTATTGCTGATGCCTCTTGGACTTATCCTAGCACCCGAATTGCTTGTCAGTTTAAGCAAGGACGCTGCATTACTCTTCTAGAAACAGCTTTATGCCTTTAATGCCTCACCCAATCTTTCTCCAGCGAGAAAGATCTAAGGTAAAAGATATCTTTTATCGATCTTGCCGTTAGCATTAACGATGATATGCGGCTTTTTTTATTACAGACCGCATAATCGTCATTGATACTTATAGCGAAGAACAAGATGTATTATCACTGATGCTACTATCAAGCTTTATGTTTTTAGCATATGTCGGCGATGATCATCTCTTCTTCTTCTCAATGGATAAGTCCATTGTTGTGCTGGAAAAAGATCGTGGTTTAAGGCTTTTTAATAACTCCTTGCACGAGCGTTACTGATTTTTTTATATCAGTCCGCTTAATAAGATCTTGATAAGCCAGAGCATGAATGGGCCCGTCGTTATCATATATCGTATACTCAAGTTTCCATGTTTTTGGAAAAGAACTCGGTTGTTCTAGGAACGGATTGATCAAAAGAGCATCATCACCTAACACTTCATCATAAGAGACTTGATAAAAAAAACAAGTCAGTTGAGGATATTGCTTTAATATCTCTAAAGCTTTTATAGAATCAAATTCCCATATTAAACCAAAGGTTTTTTTCATCAATTGGGCTAATGTCTTTCCATAACGAAACTCAGCCACATCCCATAATCGCTGAAAACTTCTATCTGCTGTGAATAAAAACTCTAAATGAGGATAGCGGGGAATAAGCTCAACCAGGATTTGTATGGAGATTGCAGCACCTAAGGAATGTCCTGCAATATATAATGTCTTTAAGTTTGGATATTCTTGAATATATGATTCTATTTTTAGTCTAAGCGCCTCTATATAACGGACTTGATTTGGCTGGTAAATTAAAGGAATGCTGACACTAGGCATCACCGTTGTATCTGCTACAGTCTGATCACTAAAAGGAATATGTTGAAGAATCGTTAAAGCCTCAGCACTTGTATTGTTATTTCCCGCAAAAAACAATAACAACCTATCACTGTCTTTTTTATCAACATTCGATTCTATAAAAACTGAAGGACCTTTTAATAATCCAGGAAAAAGCATATTAATCGTTAAAGGTTTTAATATTGGAGCGGAAGCTGTCAAGACATCCTTACGCGATGACTCAGGAAGAAGAGTTAATAGGGGTAATGTGATAAACACAGGAATAATGAGGACATAGTAAGCGATCTTCCATAACCAGTAATTCATAAGAAAAGCTCTATTTTCTTATAATGTTAGCACTATATTCTCTTATTCGTTGAAAATGAACCAGAAACAAGCTAAGCCATCTCGCAAGAAAGTTTAGCTTGTTTTAGATCAATAGGCTTCGATGGCTTATTCTTCTGAATAAGTTTTCTCTACATCCCGTCTCTTAGAAACTTCTACTTTACTGGCATCGATTGACTCAATACGTTCTTTAACTTTGTGAGAAGCCTTATAAGTGACAACTCGACGAGCTGAAATAGGCACAGGCTCTTTAGTTTTTGGATTGCGACCTGGACGAAGATCTTTATCGTTTAAATCAAAATTACCGAATCCGGAAATGCGCACATCTTCGCCTTTTTCTAGTCCTTCACTAATCAAATTAAAAAAATGTTCTACTAATTCACGAGCATCTTTTTTTGGTATTTTGACCTGTTCAAAAATATCTTGAGCGATATCCGCTTTTGTGATTGCCATAAGTTAATCCCTCAATATTACATCGTATTCATGTTTAAGTTTCGAAAGTATATCTTGGACATATCGTCCAATTTCAACTTCTTCTAATGTTTTTGTAGGGTGTTGAAATACAAGTTCAACACCTAAGCTAATAAAGCCTTCTGCGACGTGATCCCCTTTATAGTAATCAAAAACTTGCACAGATTGAAGAGCTTGGCTTTGATTATTTTCAATAAATTTTATTATACTCATCACAGAAATGCTTTGAGGCACTATAAGTGCCAAATCTCTAGAAATTTTAGGCATGCGAGAAAAGTGTTTAAAGGTTTTTATTGCATCTTTCTCCATTAAATCAGCATCACATTCTATCAACCAGCTCATTGGCCATTCTTCTTGATGGCTTAAGACTGGATGCAACTGCCCAAAGACACCTTTAACTTCTCCTTTTACTTTGATGCACATCTGCAATTGTGGATGTAATCCAGGATAGTGAACAGTTTTTTCAAATTCAAGATCACTATGCTGAGCTAATAACTGCTCAAGCAACCCCTTTACTTCATAAAAGTCTGTTTGTGTTGTTTTTTTATTGATATGCCAAGCACGTTGATGTTTTTCAATCATCAATAATGCCGCCACAACAAAACGTTGACGATCCGCTAAATGTTCGCCATAAATAGGGGCATGCTCAACTAACTGAACTCCACGTTCTCCGAAACGAGCATTTAATGCAGCAACAGAGAGTAAGGATGGCCATAAACTAGGGCGCATCACCGCCATATCTTGCGTCATGGGGTTGCTTAATTCAATAAGAGGTTTTGCTGTAAAAAGATCAGCGTGACGTTTGCTAATAAAGCTATAAGTAACAACTTCATTAAATCCTAACCTGATCCAAGGATCGATGTGTGTCTTTAAAGCTATTGGCGTTTGCTTTTGTCGTGATAATGTAAAAGGTAACCGATCGAGTCCATAAAGACGGACGACTTCTTCAATCACATCTTGTTTGAGAGATAAATCATAGCGCCAGCTAGGAGCATTCCAAGCTATGTTCACACCATCGTGCGATCCACCTAGTGCTTTTATAATCTCCTGGGTCTGCTTGATATCAATGGGTGCGCCTATCAGTTTATTAATATCATGCTGCGTCAATTGAATGTGGACAGCAGGTGTGACATCACGTTCAAATATTTTTGGCTCAAAACACTCTACACTCGCATCAAGAGACTGAATTAAACCACATAAGAGCCTTAACATTTGCTGTTGATAATGGCGATCAACACCTCGTTCAAAGCGCGCACTAGCATCTGTTGTCAGGCCAACAAAGCGCATGCTTCTGACCGCTTTAGGAACAAAACACGCTGACTCGATAAGAACTGAACGTGTTGACTGATCAACCGATCCCTCTTGAGCTCCCATTAACCCTGCTAATGCATAAATATCATCATGATGTGCAATAACAGCTGTTGGTGCAGATAATGTTACAGTTTTTCCCGTTAATAATGTTAATTTTTTATCACTAGATGGATAATGCTGGACACTTAACGGATACTTGATCCGAGCTCTATCAAAGGCATGAGTTGGTTGACCAAACACCAGCATAAGATAATTTGTCATATCGACAACAGGATGTTTGGAGGCAATACCATGCTTGATTAAAAAACATTCTAACCAAAACGGGGTCGGTAAAGGAGCATTAAACTGCACTTGGGCTAAAGCATATGATGTACACATAGTATTATCAACCACAGCTTGGGCATCCGTTTGAGCTTTCCATCTTACGGGATAACGTTGCTCCCATTGATCAAAAAATCTTTGATGATCAAAAAATTGACGCTCAGCAAGAGCGAGCTCTCTCGCAATTCCTAAATAACTTAAACAATCACCACGATTGGGCGTAATGGATAACTCAATCAACGTATCTGACAAGCTCCAAGCCTGTTGTGCCGTTTGTTCTTCGGGTACGATTAACGGTGTGACTAACGTGGACCATCCTAAATAAGCTGGTGTTGCTAGCTCCCACTGATGATTCATCAAGCATACAACATAACGTTGATTGGTCACTAATGTGCTTGATGTTTTGAACTTGATAGTTGCGCCATTTTCCAGAAGTCCTTCATACAAATCGGATGATAGTTGGTTTTGTACTCTGACGACATCTAATTGATGATCCGGTTGCATAGACCAAATACGTTCAACCTCTAAACCATGGCTGGTTAAAATCTCACCGAGTTGCTCTGCTGTGTTTTTTACACCAAAAAGAGATTGTAAATATTGTAATGTTAATAACATAAGCACTATCCTTTAAATTGCTTTAAAAAATCGAGATGATTTTCAAAAAATAATCTCAAATCTGGCACACGCAACTTCAGCATCGCTAAACGTTCTATCCCTAGTCCAAACGCATATCCTTGGACTTCTTCTGGATTTAAGCCCGCTTCAATAAGAACAGAAGGATGCACCATGCCGCAGCCTAGTACTTCTAACCAACCACTGTGTTTGCATAAAGAACATCCTTTCTGATGACACGCAACACAACCAATATCAACTTCAATAGAAGGCTCAGTAAATGGAAAATAAGAGGGTCTAAAGCGCATTGGCAAATCAGCACCAAAGAATTGATTCAGCACTTCTTGCAAAAGCTGCCGCAACTCAATGAGAGAAGCAGATGGGTGAATGACTAATCCTTCTAACTGATGAAACATAGGTGTATGAGTCGGATCGAAGTCACAACGGTATACTCGGCCAGGGGCTATCATACGAATAGGCGGTTGATGATCAGCTAAATAACGAATCTGCACAGGTGATGTATGCGTTCTTAAGACAGTTCCTGGATTAATATAAAAAGTATCGTGCATTTGTCGAGCAGGGTGATCATCGGGAATATTCAATGCTTCAAAATTGTAATATTCTGATTCAATATCAGGCCCTTGAGCACAATCAAATCCTCGTTGAATAAATAATGCTATGAGCTCTTGTTTGATTTGTGTTAAAGGATGGGTGTAGCCTACTGATGAGAGAAAAGGTTTTCCAGCTAATGTTGCATCTGGCACTTGGCTCTTTAATTGCTCTTGTTGTTCTTGATCAACTAATGCTTGCTCTTTACTATCCAACAACTCTATGATCTGTTGTTTGATTGTATTAAGCTGAGCGCCTTTAACTTTACGCTCATCTGGACTTAAGGATCCTAACTCTTTTAAAGCTTGAGTTAATGGGCCTTTTTTACCTAAATAAAGCGCTTTAAGCTGGTGAAGATCGTGAATTCTAGAAACATCTTGTAATTCTTTTTGTAGCGACTCGATAAGCGTCTGCATAACTGCAACTACCTTTTGTGCACAATAATCTGTAATTTGAAAATCATACCACAATGATAGTCATACCCCCAATAATTATGAGGACTTCATTGCTTATTTGTTATTTAACTCATTGAAAATAATGTTTTTATAATTTCAACAAAAAGTTTGAATAAAACATGTGCGCAATCCTTTTCGTTGACGGGAAGGTCAAGCACGCCCTGCTCTTTGTTTTAAGCTCTTGTTCTCGATCGTTTTTTTCAGATATTGTTAGTGTATCATACCCTTATCGTGGCCAAGAATGTTGATCATCGTTATGCAAGGAATCTGTTTACGAGCTTACCCAACATCTGCTCAAAAGAACATCTTGAGTCAATGGATGGGCTGTGCACGTACCCTCTGGAATGCTTAATGTGACGATGAACGTTACAGGACTCGCTTTGCCCTCAACTCTTGCCCTCTTGGCACTTATGCTCCTGTAGACCAAACTTAACAAAAATAAAGAATTGACTCCGTGGCTCTTTGAGTGTCCTAGCCAAGTCCTTCGTCATGCCGTAGCGCATTGGTATCAGACGTATCGCAATGTTATAACAGGCTTATGCGGTAAATCTCAGCGCAAAAAGAAAACTGATAAAGGCCGTGTGCTGCTGACAGCAGCGCTTTTTGAGTTTAAAGATAATGCTGATGGTCAGTGAGAACTCTGTATAGGGACCAAAAAAAAATCCTGTGGGACTGTTGCTTATACATCACAAGAATGTGCAGATTGTGGACACATTCATCCCGAGCATCGCAAAACTCAAGCTGAGTGTGTTTGCGTGAAAAAAGAACGTTAAGCAGCAGCACAGTGTTGCTATTGCTTAATGAGAAGCCCGCTCATTCATCGGCGGGTAGTTCACTAACCAATATCATAAGACATGCTTTACTTTTGAAGAAATTTCAATGCAGTGCTAATCTTTCAGGAGTTTTGATGATCTGAGACGAGCATGCTTTCAATACAGCATATGTTTTCTAATAAAAAATTCTTATTAAGCTTAATTATCCCGGCAATCATGGGGTTTGTTGTCTATTTATTACATTTTCAATATCAGTCTAATCTTGATTACAAAGATGTTCAGAAAAAAAAACTCACCATTGTAGCTAATTTATCTAAGGATGATACATATAAAGAAATAAACTTCATAGAAGGTTTTTATGACTGTTTGCATGCTTACTCCATACAGCAATATTTTGATATTGATATCAAAGACAATCTTGTGACTGATCATTCCGCCAATCAGATCATCTCTTTTCCTCTTCAAAATTTTACGCATCAAGATATCATCGAATTAAAAAAAATGAAAAAAGAAACATTTTCAAGAAATGTAAAATTACATGAGAAAATTGCGTCTATTGACGAAAAAAACTTCAAAAAAACACTCTTGACTTCAAACGAGCTGGATGATTTGAGGATTATTTTGGGAGAGAACAATCCTCTTAATATCAAGATTGTCGACAATACAAAAGAAGTAAGTCTTATTGGATTAACATCAGATCAATATGATGATTTTATAAAATTTTATCAAAATACCCAATCAGTTTTGTTGATGGCATCACCTTCACCTTTTATCAAAGAACAGAGTCATAAATTTATCTTTAATCTTTTAAAATCAGAGGAAGAGCAAGGTGAGCAGCTCTTCATTCTTCTGGCAAAAAATAAGAGTCTTGCCACGAATACCGTCTTTTTAATCTCTCATGAATCAAACCAAGATCATGGATTTTTAAAAGGATTTGAAGGCGCGATCTCCTCTGTTGACAATAAAATAAAAAATGATCACGTGAAGATAAAAGATGACATCACCGATCTTGAATTAGAAACCATAATCAAATCAAAGTTAAATCATGATATGATTGCTTTTGATCTTAATGAAGAACTGTCAGTCAAACTCATTAAAATTGCTCGTGATTATGAGTTCAAAGGAAGACTTGTTGGATTTCATTGTATTAATAAAAAAGATTTTTACAAAAATTTTTCAGAATTCACCAATGAAATTTTACAACCAGGCTTTTATACAGAGAATCTGATGGGCATTACACCATTTATGGCTCAGTTGATTCATATGAATCAGGCAACGGTGGTTAATGACTACATTCAACACTATAAGACATTACCCTCATCCGAATACGCTTACGGATTTGATACAGGATTACTTTATGTCAATTTTATTCAAAAGCTCAAAAAAGATAATATTGATGTTGAAGATATAGATTCTGTTAAATTTATTCACTTATTCAAAAAATACTTAAACAACTTAATAAAAATTCCGGTCGCTCATGAAGGATTTACAAGCAAAATTATATTTGATGATCACAATCAAAGAATGATGAAAAGCTCTGTTTTTGTTTACAGAAATAATAAACAAGTCCCCTTTTACAAGCAATTTCATCAAGATTATTCTAATGCTGCCGAAATTATAAATTACAAGAAATCACGCGATCAAAAAACAAAAGATATTTTTTTTACAACGATAGGTTTTAACAAACTGAATAAAATTGATTTGGCTCAACAGACGTTCAGCGCAGATTTCTATCTCACATTCCGCAGCTCATTACCAATTCAGCCTAACGATTTAGTGTTTTCAAATAATGTAAAAAACAATTTATCCATGAACGTTATAAAATCAATTCATATTGATAATCAATACTATTCTGTCATTCAAGGTTCTGGGGATTTTTTATTTTCACCTACACCTCAAGAATTATTGTTAGGTCAGTTTCATTTACCCATTGTCTTGCATCATAAAAATCTTGATGCTGAAAAAATGATTTTTATTGTAGATGATAGTGAAGCACATCATGTTGAGATCAATCCAGCAGTCAATTTAACATTGATTAATCATGATACACAACTGTCTGACAATCTTTTCGTTTCCTCCGCAAATGATGCAGACCCTAAAATGATGAGAAATTTTTCCGTAGTAACGCATGCAATTAAATTGGAATCGCATAATCTTCTTCGAACACTGATGTCTTTTAAATATGCATTGCCTTTTGTAATGCTATTTATTTTTAATATTTTTTATCTCATTCAAAAAAACATAAACAATGATCTTAAAAATCTGCTTCTCTTCATTGCCTCAAGAATAATGCTAGCTGCCACCCTTTTTGTTATAGAGATTGTGCTTTTCTCTAGTCAATTTATCAATGAATACTCAATCAGGTTTTTGTTGAATTTACAAAAAGGATTTATGGCTGCTTATTTTATATTAATCACAATGATGCTCGATGCTTTAGTTTTTTACTGTTTAAAAACTCCTTCTACAAAATCTTTAGAGCTGGTTTTAAAATGCACAATACGATCAATTAACTATTTTATTATGTTGTCTTTTTATGTAGCCTTTGTTTTAAAGCAAGATGTTCTACCACTTTTTGCAACCTCTTCAGTCTTTCTAACAATTCTAGGATTAGGAATCAGAGAGATTATTTTAGACATCTTAGGCGGCATTACGATTGCGATAGAAAAAAGCATTCAAATAAAAGACTGGGTGAGAATTAAATACAAAGAACAAGAAATTTTAGGCGAAGTGAAAGAGTTAGGCTGGCGCAACGTAGTAGTCCACTCTCGTGATCACCAAGTTCATTTTATACCTAACTCAATCTGTATTCAAAACGTTCTTTCCAATACATCTTTGTACCAAGGATATTATGGTGTCGATATTCCTTTCCAAATCAGTACTGAGGCTAATATTGATAAAATAGTCGCTTTAATTCTTGAAGAACTACAAACTCTATTGGCTCATAATCAAAATGTAGATCATCTTACTAATTCAAGAGTGCACTGTACAGAAATCGACTCAAGAGGAACAAAATTATTTGCTCGTGTTTTTTACCGCTCGGAAAAGTCACGAGATGAGATTAAAACAGAAGCATTGGGCATTATTAACAAAATATTGATTCGAGAGAAAGCCTATCCGAATGTGGCTCTCGATCTTCAACGATAGTGAACGCTGACACGCTGTGAACTCACCGCCCATGAATAGGCCGGCTTCCCATTAAGCGACAGCAACACTGTGCTGCCGCTTAACGTTCTTTTTTCACGCAAACAAACTCAGCTTGAGTTTTGCGATGCTCGGGGTGAATATGTCCACAATCTGCACATTCCTGTGATGTATAAGCGGCAGAGACTTTAAAGAAGCTCTTACCATATTTTTTAGCTTTGTACCCTAAGTAGCTTTCCAAGTGATCTCAGCCTTTATCCAGAATCGCTCTGTTTAACCCAGCTTTTGCACGAACATTCTTGCCTGGCTTGTCGTTATCTCCTTTGGCTGATTGCGTCATGTTGCGTGTTGTTAAATCTTCGAGAATAATGATGACCTTGGTATCAGGATTGCTCACAATAGCATGGCTGGTTTGATGACAGAAGTTATCTCTGATGTTTCTTAAAAAATATCTAAAAAAAAACGATCGATAACAAAAGCTTAAAACAAAGAGCAGGGCGTGCTTGACCTTCCCGTCAACGAAAAGGATTGCGCACGTGTTTTGTTCAACGTATGACACCTCACTGTCAAGTAGCTCTTTGATGCCTTGACTAACTGCTCTCTAACCAAACTTTCCAGCAACATAATCTCTGGTTGCTTGCTCTTTAGCTTGATCAGAAAAGATAACAGAAGTTTGATCAAATTCAATAATTTCCCCTAAATACATATAAAGAGCATAATCAGAAATGCGTTTGGCTTGTTGCATATTGTGCGTGACTATAATAATCGTAAAGTCTTTTTTTAACTCTAAAATCGTTGATTCAATATGTGCTGCACTAATAGGATCAAGTGCAGAAGTGGGCTCATCAAAAAGAACAACTTTTGGTTTTAGAGCAATAGTACGGGCAATACAAAGTCTTTGCTGTTGCCCGCCCGATAAACTCAAACCACTTTTATTAAGCTGATCGTGCACTTCTTTCCACAATCCTGCTTGCTCTAAAGCTAATTGAACGCGTTCATTTAAGGCTTGAGATGATAATCGCTCATGCAATTTTAAACCATAAGCAACATTATCAAAAATACTCATAGGAAATGGCGTGGGTTTTTGAAAGACCATGCCAACTTCTCTTCTCAATTCACCGATATCTTTATCTTCAATATCTCTATCATCCAGCAAAATAGTACCAGTCTTTTTTTGACCAGGGTAAATTTTGTAAATTAAATTTAATGTTCGCAATAAGGTCGATTTACCACACCCTGAAGGACCAATTAAGGCCGTGACTTTTTTATCGTAAAAATCGACATTAATATCATTTAATGCTTGCTGTTCAAGTCCGTAATAAAAATTGAGATCTTTAACTTTGATTTTAACGTTGTTTATAGGCTCCATAATATTTAAGCAGAATATTATAAAAAGTTATTCTAGCGAGTTAAGACTACCTTTCTATAACGGCTGCATCCTCCTCATTTGATTATAAATTCATCCTTAAGAACGAGTGATTAAAGACCGACTTAAGATATTAATAACTAAAACCCAGATGGTAATAACAAGCGATCCTGTCCAAGCAATTTCTTGCCAATCTGCAAACGGACTCATGGCATAATTAAAAATCACCACAGGTAAATTAGCCATAGGCTTGTTCAAATCCACTGACCAAAAATTATTATTCAGAGCAGTGAACAAAAGAGGAGCTGCTTCTCCAATAATGCGAGATAGAGATAAAAGAATTCCTGTAAGGATACCTCGATTAATAACACGCAAAATAATAAATTTTATGAATTGCCATTGAGGCATACCGATTGATAATAATGCTTCTTTTAAGAGAGGAGAAACCATTTGATAGATATTCTCAGTCGTCTTAGCTGTAATCGGAATCACCAATAAACTTAAAGCAAAACTTCCTGCCCATCCTGAAAAATGGCCGACATAAACAACATAAGATTGATAAATAAAGAGTCCAAGAATAATTGACGGGGTACCTAAAAAAATATCAATCACATAACGAATAATAACCGAGCTTCGAGCCAAAGGCTTATATTCTGCCAGGTAGATTCCTGTTAAAATCCCAATAGGAGCGCCCCAAAGGAGAGCTAACATGTTCATTAATAATGTGCCGACAATAGGATTAAGCATTCCTCCATTCTTGCCAGGTGAAAGCGTAATTTGAGTGAAAAAATTCAAGTTTAAACGAGCAAGCCCCTTGGAAAAGAGCATAGAGCATATCCAGCTTAAGCCCAGTAATGCAATAAGAGTAAATAATCCAGATATTCCTAACGCAAAAGCATTAATCATTTTTCTGGTAAAATGCTTGCTGATTAACATTGAGCGCGTCCTTATTTATATCTATCTGTTAACTTGTTGATCATCATATGTGAGAGAAAAACTACCAATGAAGTAATGATAAATAAACACAGCGCCATTTCTATCAGCACTGACGAATAAAGCTGATAAGTTGTCTCATTAAATTCATTAGCCAAACTGGAAGTAATACTATTTGAAGGACTAAATAAGCTGGTTGTTATCGTGTGAGCATTACCAATAACAAAAGAGACCGCCATCGTTTCGCCCAGCGCTCTTCCCAACCCAAGCATAATGCCTCCTATAAACCCTAGTCGACAATAAGGAAAAACAACATACCAAAGAGTTTCCCATGTTGTAGCACCAAGAGCATATGAGGATTCTTCTAATAAAGGGGGTACAATTTCAAAAACATCATAAATCACAGAAGCGATAAAAGGAATAACCATTAATCCCATTACGATTCCGGCTGTAAAAATTCCTATTCCAAAAGGAACTCCATCTATAAATTCAAGAGCATAAGGATTATTTGAAAAAATATGCATTAACCATGGCTGAAAATGATTGCCAATAAAAGGTGCTAATCCAAATAGCCCCCACATCCCATAGATAATACTTGGTATGCCTGCTAATAAATCAATAGCAGTACGTAAAAAAGTCTGCACACGGAGAGGCAGCATTTTTAAAATAAAAATCACAATCCCAAAACTAAAAGGTGTAGCAATCAGTAAAGCAATAAAGGATGTAGAGAGAGTACCAATAATAGATGTTAATGCACCAAACTGTTGAGTCACTGGGTTCCATTCACTACTGAATAAGAACGAAAAGCCGAAAGCGTGAAAGGCAGGGATACTACCTTTCACGAGTTGAAAAAACATCCCTATAAAAATAGCAACAATGAACCATGCAGCAACAAGACTTATTGTTTTTAAAATCAAATTATAAAAACTTTGCAGATTAACATGTTCTATTTTTATCATGAGTTGATTATCCTAAGATAGGGTTGCCTTTTTCATCTTTAATTTGTGCTTTCCATTGTGCACGAATATCTTTAATTAACTCCGCTGGCAAAGAGACGTAATTTAAAGAAGAGGCATCGGCAGCACCATTTTTATAAGCCCAATCAAAAAACTCTAAAGCTGCCTTAACACTTTTAACGTTAGCAGCCTTTACATTTTTATGCATGAGAATAAAGGTGGCACCAGTGATTGGCCAAGACTCTTTACCTGGTTGATCAGTAAGAATCACATAAGGATCTTTCCAATCAGCGTACTTAGCCGCAGCACTGACAGACTCTTTAGATGGGCTAACAAAAACCTTTTCTTTATTAGCAAGCTGAGTATAAGTCAATTTATTACTAACAGCATAACTGTATTCAACATAGCCGATAGAACCTTCAACTTGCTTCACAAAAACAGCAACACCTTCATTGCCTTTACCACCAAGACCTGTAGGCCATTTCACAGAGGCATCGGAACCAACTTTTTCTTTCCATTCTGGATGAACTTTGGACAGATAATTTGTAAAAATAAAAGTTGTGCCCGATCCATCAGAACGGTGAATGACAGTGATCTTTTTGTTAGGAAGCTTGATGTTTGCATTGAGAGCTTTAATCTTAGGGTCATCCCACTTAGTGATAGTTCCCATGAAAATATCGCCTAACACTTGACCATTAAGCTTTATACTACCTGGCTTGATCCCTGGTAAGTTCACAACAGGAACAACAGCGCCAAGAACAGTTGGAAATTGGTATAAACCTTTTTCTTCAAGTTCACTTTTTTTCAAAGGCTTATCTGATGCTCCAAAATCAACTGTACCTGCAGTAATTTGCTTAATACCACCACCAGAGCCGATGCTTTGATAATTGAGTGCTACAGGATGATCTTTCCCATAATGTTCAGCCCAAAGCCCATAAATAGGGGCAGGAAATGATGCACCAGCGCCAGTCACGGTTATCACTGGAGCGGATTGAGCATTCAGGAATGTTGCTAAAAACAACCCGATTGCAGACCATTTTAGTTTCATTTAAAACTCCTTTGTTTATAGAAAAATTATAGTTGTCTTCTATATATTAGATCGTTTAAAAAAATCTGCAGGGGCTTTTATTAAATTTTTCTAAAATCACGAATCAGGATGTGTATTAATAGCACTTGGATCATTTAAAATTGCTTGGCCCTCTAAAGCATTTTTTTCAGCTTGAGTCAGCTCTTTTTTTTCTTCTTTCTGTCTTAATTGAGAGGCTACAACAAAAAGACAAAGCATGACTAATAATGCTTTTATTAAAGATGAACGGGTCATGATGTAATCCTATTGGCATATCGCTATTTATGTTATAGCAAAAAAACTTTTTTTTTCAACAAGCTGAATCCAATAAAAATAAGATGTTGAACAAGAAACGCCGAATCTTTTTGGTTCAAGAGAAAGCTAATTACTCGGTTGCTTTAGTTTTTCTTAGAAATAATCTTTGACTGATGGGTAGTTCTATGGTGCGGTGCTTTTCGTTAAGCTTGTTACGATGTGTAGCACACTTCACTGACCATGAGATAAAATGCTGTGGATTAAAAGGAGAGAAATTAACTTAATCTCTGACTTTGGCTCGGAGATAATAATAATTGGCTGATTCAGAGTGTGTCGGAAAAGACAAAGCCTATGTCCTTCGATTGATCGAAGGACATAGAAAGAATGCTTAGGATGCTAAAGCAGTCATTGCTGTTTGCGCTAATGCATTAAATGCTACACGATCAAAAACAGCAAGTTCAGCTAACATTTTTCTATCAACTTCAACTTGAGCTTTTTTCAATCCAGCAATTAACCGCGAATAGGACAAACCAAATTCACGAGCTGCAGCATTAATACGCACAATCCATAAACCACGGAATTGGCGTTTTTTCTGCTTTCTATCACGATATGCATATTGACCTGCTTTCCAGACTGCTTGCTTAGCAACCTTAAAACAGCGTGAACGTGCGCCGTAATAACCTTTTGCTTGTTTCAATATTTTTTTGTGACGGCGATGGGTAGTCACACCACGTTTTACACGAGACATAATAATTCCTTAAAATTAAGTTTTAATGCAGAGTAGTTCTTTTGCAGTTCTGGTATCACCATGGTGCATAAAACCAGCTGCGCGTGCTTGACGCTTACTCTTAGAAGTTTTACCTGTCAATAAATGACGGCGATTTGCCCGTGTAAACTTGACTTTGCCAGAGCCAGTCACTTTGAATCGCTTTGCAGCGGCTCTATTTGTTTTTAGTTTATATGCCATAATTACTCCGCATTTGCATTTTTAGTATTAATTTTGACCTTTAGGTGACAAAGACATCATCATTTGCTTTCCTTCCAGCTTAGGATGGCTATCAATATGCCCAATAAGAGCTGTTGCTTCCACAATACGTTGAAACAAACGATCAGCTAATTCTTGATGGGCAATTTCGCGTCCACGGAACTTAAGCGTGACTTTGACTTTGTCGCCTTTTTCTAAGAAAGTGATCAGGTTGCGTAGTTTTACCTGAAAGTCACCTTCATCAGTTACGGGCCTCAACTTAATTTCTTTCAGTTTTGGCGCCTTTTTTTGCGTTTTTTTATTTTTATTTTGCTGAAAAACAAATTTACCGTAATCCATGATCCGGCAAACAGGTGGTACAGACTGACCATTAATTTCAACTAAACGCATTCCTTGTGAATGTGCAAGCTCTACAGCTTGCCACAAAAGAATTTCGTCGGCTATTTTTTTTCCGTCATTTCCTATTAAACAGACTTTATGAGCTTTGATTTGATTATCAAGCTTATGCTGTTTTTCAACTTTCTTACTAATCTTGGCTCTCCTTTTGTGTACCAACACTATTATTAATATGTTCTATGAAACTATCCCAAGACAACCCTTGGATTTGTTCACCCGCACGGTTACGTAAAGAAAGGGTATTAGTACTTACCTCTTGATCACCTATGATAATAAGATAAGGAATCTTCTTAAGAACATACTCACGAATTTTATAACCAATCTTCTCATTTCTCAAGTCAATTTTCGATCTAAAATGATTTTCTTGCAATTTTTTTAATAAAAGAGTTGCATGGTCACGATGTTTTTCCGATATGGGGAGTACCACGAATTGAGTTGGTGACAAGTTTAGAGGCAGTGCACCAGCATGATGCTCAATTAAAATAGCAATAAATCGCTCGAGTGAACCCAAAACAGCCCGATGAATCATAACAGGATGTTGGCGTTGGCCATCACTATCAATATAGGTGGCTCCTAATCGACGCGGTAAAGAAAAATCTAACTGAACAGTACCGCACTGCCATTTACGGCCTAGACAATCTTGTAACTGAAACTCAATTTTTGGTCCATAGAATGCCCCTTCGCCTGGTTGGATCTCATAAATTAAGCCTTCATGTTCAAGTGCATCTGCTAAAGATCTTTCTGCTTTATCCCAAAGATCATCGCTACCTACACGCTTTTCTGGTCTTGTTGATAATTTAATCAAAATTGTCTCAAAACCAAAAGTTTTATACACGTGGCGCAGTAAACGATTAAAGCGGACAACCTCTTCTAAAATTTGATCTTCCGTACAGAAAATATGTGCGTCGTCTTGTACAAAGTTTCTAACGCGCATAATGCCATGAAGGGCCCCTGAAGGCTCGTAACGATGGCAAGAACCAAACTCAGCTAAACGAAGTGGTAAGTCTCGATAACTGTGAAGTTTTTGATTAAAAACTTGAACATGACAAGGGCAATTCATTGGTTTAATAGCATATTGTCTATTTTCAACTTCAGTCTGAAACATGTTTTGGCGATACATTTCCCAGTGCCCTGATAATTCCCAAAGATTTCTATCCACGATTTGAGGAGTTTTAATCTCTAAATAATCTTCAGCAATAGCTTGGCGCATAATATTTTCAATTAATCGAAATAAAGTCCAACCCTGTTCATGCCAAAAAACCATACCTGGCGCTTCTTCTTGCATATGAAACAGCTCTAAACGTTTCCCCCAAACACGATGATCACGTTTTAAAGCTTCTTCTATTTGAAAGAGATGCTGTTCTAAATCAGATTTTTTTGCAAAGCAAACACCATAAATACGTTGGAGCATTTTATTATGATGATCGCCACGCCAATAAGCTCCTGCAACTTTCATTAATTTAAAATGCTTAATAAAGCTTGTATTAGGAACATGTGGCCCACGACACAAATCAATAAAATCTCCTTGCTGATAACAAGATAGGATCTCATCACCAGAAATTGATTCAATAATTTCAACTTTGTAATATTCACCCATGCTTTTAAATAAACTAATCGCTTCTAACCGAGTGAGTTCACGCCTAGATACTGTTAGGTTACGAGCTGCAATTTCATGCATTTTTTTCTCAATAAGAGGAAGATCTTCTTCATTAAATGGCTGTGAAACATCAAAGTCGTAATAAAATCCATGCTCAATCACAGGACCAATAGTGACTTGAGTTCCAGGAAATATTTCCTGTACAGCCTGAGCCATTAAGTGTGCGGCAGAGTGACGCAAAACATCCACCCCTTCTAAGGAGTCAGGTAAAATAATTTCTACGGCACAATCTGTATCAATAAGTGTGCTTAAATCGCGCGATACTCCATTAATTTTAACAGCTACCGCTTCTTTAGCTAAACGCATTGAAATTTGTTGTGCTAATGCTGCTGCTGTTAAAGGCTGATCAAAAATACGTTGTTGACCATCGGCGAGGGTCACCTTAACCATACACACACTCCATAAATTTAATTTCACTATGATACCAAAACCAGCAAAGCAACTCCACTTTTAGGAAAAATGATCAAAGAAGCCGTGAGTAACTCCATTGATCTATTGAGGAAATAAAACGAAATTGAGTTATAAAATTGAAAAAGCGGCTGAACATGTCACAAAGGTCATCACATAAAGAGCAATCACATTCATTGAGAACCTGGAACGAAGTTGGCCATTACAAAGATTGTTGCTTGCAAGAACATTATCAGCTGATAGAGAAAAAAAGCAACAGCGGGTTTCGCAGTTGCTTGATGAGATATAGACTGCCTTTAACGACGTAACGTCTTCACCTGGCTCATTCTTTTTATTAAAGCTGGATTGCTTGTACTTATCTCTGGATTTTCCATCATAGTTTTAGGAGTATCGCCATTATTATTGCATATGGATGAATCAGCCCCTGCATTCAACAAGATAGTACACGCATCATCATTTTTTAGCGAAACAGCTTTATGTAATGCGGTATTACCTGCTCTATCCTGCACATTAATATTCACATTCCTCTCAATTAAAAGATTAATTAACTCTAAAGCGCTTTGTTGATCACTGTGATTAGCCGTCCAAACAATAAGCGGCATCCCTCCTTCTAATGAATTAATACGATTAACATCTTCAGATGGATTATCTTTTAATGCTGCCAGTAATAATTTAGGATCTTCAGTTGCAAAAGCTATAGCAATAGTATCTTCAAAAGTGGGTGCAACATCTAAGAGTAACACGGGCTGCCGTTGTTCTATCAAAGGATTCTCCACGATAGCGCGTAACCCAGTGGAATACTCTGTATCTGCTAACTCCCCTAAAATACGGCAAGCGAATTCTTTACTAAAAAAATCTTTTTTCACCCCTTCAGATAATGCTGTTGAGTGAGCCTGCGGCAATAAACTATTAAAGTGAAGACCGTTTGTTTGTATGTTGATAATACTTTTTCTATGAGCATCTGATGCATCAGAAAAATAGACATGTTGATCACCATTGGCGCTAACGACGTTAATCGCTAAATTAAGCTGATTCATGATCAATTCAGTGTATGATATATTAGAATAATCTGTACGACCGCGCATTAACTGCTTTTGTTGTTCTACTAATTCCTCAAATCTCGTAGCTAATTCCTGTTGCAAAAAGGCCCTTCTTGCTGCATCATTAACGCCATAAGGATAACGTGTTAGACTTTCTTTATATAATCGTTTAAAAGGAGAAGTTGGACCATATTGCTCATCAAGTTGCTGCTGTATTTCTGCAGGGGTGGCTTGTATTGCCTGTGCTGGAGAAAGATTTTGACCAAAAGCCAATACGTATTCTTTAGATGGATCGGCATTATATAAACTCAATACGTCTTGATAAGAGATCTCTAATGTATCTATTGCCATATGGCGTAACACTGGGCTAATGCCGATACGTAAAACTAAGCGCGCATCAGGATCTGATGTATCGCATTTTCTTAACCAATCAAATAATTCTTCAGATGAATTAAACGCTCCTTGAGTATATTGATTAACTTGTTGAAAAAATTTTTCTTTAAATTCCGGCAAGATATTGTTGATCAAGGCAGGATTTGCTTTTATCAACTCAACAAAACTGAATAATACACTTGTAAATAAGCAGTTATTATCACCAACAACAGGTATCATTTGATAATCATAAAATGGTGCTGGGTTATTGATATATTCAGCCTGTTTAATAAACCCTTTTTGTTCCTTTTTTGCCTCTTCGGCTTGTGGATTGCCCTCTGCCACTAACAAATCGTATAAAGCTTGATGATCTTGGCGTCGTAGTGTTACTTCAGCTTTTGCTTCATCTATACGATCGAGAACAGTCGATTGAATCATTGATGCTGCCTGGTTGAGTGCTATTGCATCAGTTTTTTTTAAGAATGGATTTGTTATGAAGGCTTGTGAACCCAAAAGTCTAATTGCCCCTGTTCTTGGAGTGTTGAGTAAAATTGCTACCACCATACTCATAAATCTAGTAATAGCCCCCAAAAATCCTTGTCTTTTCTCTGCCATAATAGTGCCTCTAACATTGATAAAGAGTGTTTCTGACAGACATATAGCATTGAATATTGTTTTTTTATCTTTAATCAATATGTAAAAGAAGTATTTCTCAGGATCAAGAAAAATATTTTTCATAGAGGATGTTATACTCAAAAGCTTCTGGTAGCCCACCGGACTTCATGACTACCCAAAAAAACCACAGGAGTAATCCCCCTATTTACACTAACCCAATTTCCTCTCATGCTTATTGACTTTGAAGCTCAAGGGCGTTATTATCGTTTGGTCTTTAGGCGCGTAGCTCAGTGGTAGAGCATCACCTTGACATGGTGGTGGCCGGTGGTTCGATCCCACTCGCGCCTACCAAATCATTCTCTGTCATCTGTCTTAATTTTCCCAAGATAACTGTCCAATTTTCTTCATTTCAATCAAAGCATGATCATGATTTATAATATAATATTTTTATTCAGATAGTACTCCAAGATTGATGTCCACCCCCTAGATTTTTTTCTACATGATTACATTGCACAAACGGGCAATCATACTGATTTTATTGCGTTTTTGATAGTCTCGCTTGTAAAAAGCAAACTTTACTTATATTATTTAGTAAGGGTGTCTATAGCAAAGTTGGATGTTATCGCTCATGAAGTACCCATTTTATAGGCTTATATTGACGACATTCGTATGTCTTTATCCACTGTTGAGTCAAGCTGCTGTTTTTAGTTTTCCTAAAGATCCTGAATGGCCATTAATGAGTTTATCAAGCTCTCGTCTCCATGAACTCAAAACAGAAGAAACAGTCTTTACAAATACTCAGCTGATTATTAGAAATTTGTACAGACAACCCATCGTTTCTCGTAAAAACGAACAATTATCCATTACTCCTAAATTACTTTCAGAGTGGAGTCAATTTTGTTTGTTACAAGTTGAACCCTCAACAAAAACGCCTTTTTCTTTTAATTCAGGCTTTGGGTATCGACTTAAACATTATAAAATGTATGATCTCTCTGAGCGCCATCATATTAATCATTTTCAGCCAAGTTTTCTTATGCCCATAACGATGAGAACAAACTTTTACTTGCAGAACTGGGAATTAAAAACATTAGCTAATCTTGAATTTGACATCGATCAACACTACATATCGCGCAATATAAACATTACTCAAACACTCATCAACCATGAAACTACTTTTAGTGATTTTATTTTTAGCATCCATGCCGAGCACTCTCAATTTTTAGCCATGGAACATGATTCGTACAGATCGAGACCAAAAATTAATGTGATTTTCATCATGGCAGCAGAATTTATCTAGATTTTTAAGGGTAGTTATGAAAAAATGCCCTTAATTGTAGTATAAAATGAGTAGTGTGTTATGTGTTGGAAGATACTTGGTATTTGGACTGTCGCAGGGGTGGCTTTAGCAGGAACATTTTACGATCATATTACACTGTCACCTGGTCTGAGTTATGATCAGTTTTTCCGCTATAGTTCAGCTGTTGTAGGTGAAAATTATCATAGCATTAGCCCAAAACTCAGCATTAATTGGTTTAAGAACTTTGGTAAAAGTCGATGGGGGATCGCTGTTGATGTGGAAGGCGATTATGATATTGAGCTTCATTCAAAGAACATGCTCAATAATGGACAAAGAACATTCAATGCACACTCATTTCTTTTTGATGGAAAATTAGCTTTACTGTATAAAGTGTCAAAAACACACGATGTTTCTTTAGCTTTAGGCGCTGGGGCTGGTTCTTTTTCTCTCAAAACATTTATTAATGCTAATTCAGATTATACACACTATGCTCACGCTTATTTACCTTTTGCGCGACTTTATAAAAACTATAATATTTTTAATGTACCAGGATCTTTCGTCTCCGAGTTATCCCGTGTTGACTGTTACTATTTCCAAGGGATGGGCTATCGTTTTGAAAATATATTTTGGTTGCAAGAATCCTCAACATTAAGTCAAGGTATCAAAGCTCACTACAATTTCTGGAACCTGAATTTAGGCCTTATCCGCAATAAACCTTGGATTAGCGCTCTACATTCTGCTGGATTAAGTTACGAAGTGCGCTTTAAATGAGCATTCCTCTGGGAGCGTACAAGCTTGTTCACAAAGTGCTCACAGCAACTCTTTTCTGGAGCAAATTAATGAACTACGCGCTTATATTACGCTCTTTGGATCAATTGACTCAGATAGATTATTACAGATTAATTATCTGTCTAACGTATTGATTAATTGATTATACAGCAAGTAACTTTTGTCCTTCAGCCGTGTCAATAACCTGATAACCTAAAGCACTGATTGCATCTCTTAATTTATCTGCCAGCTCAAAATTTTTCTGTTGGCGTGCTAATGCGCGTTGATTTAATAACTCTTGCACTGCAACAGGTAAAACTTCTCTTTCAATTTCCTCAGATCGTACCGCTAATCCCAAGACTCGATCCATCCATCCGATTAATGTAGAAGCGATTGCTTCAGCCTGTTGTGTATTGCACGATTCAAGCCGCTTAACATGCTTATAGATCCGCGCGAGTAACTCTGGGGTATTCAAATCATCACATAATGCATCCATCAACTCGTTATAAACAGTCTGATCAACAACATCATGATGAATGCTGGGCAGCCAGTGTGCAAGCGCACGATTCAACGAAGTCCATGAGCGCTCTGCTTGCTCAACCTTTTCTTTGGTAAAAGCTAATGGCTGTCGATAATGTGTTGTTAAATAGAAATAACGTAACACATTACTACCAAGCTCTTTTAACACATCATGCAAATAATGAAAATTACCCAAAGACTTTGACATCTTAATGTCATCAACTGTCACAAAACCAACATGCATCCAGTGGCGCGCTAATGGTCTTTTAAAACATGCTTCTGATTGAGCAATTTCATTTTCATGATGGGGAAACTTCAAATCGGCACCACCTAAATGAATATCTATCGTATCATGAAAAACGTTTTCAATCATGGCCGAGCATTCAATATGCCAACCAGGGCGACCTAAACCCCAGGGCGATCTCCATGCAGGCTCGCCCTCTTTAGAAGGCTTCCATAAGGTAAAATCACCTGCATGGCGTTTTTCGGTCGACTCAGCAACACGCGCACCATGAACCAACTCTTCTAATTTCTGTCCAGATAACTTCCCATACTCACTGAATGTTGATATCTCAAAAAACACTTCACCATCGACGACATATGCATGCCCTTGCTGTATTAATGTCTGAATCATATTAATGATAGTATCAATAGACTCAGTGGCAAGAGGTTCTTGATCAGGATGCTGGCAATGCAGCTGTTCCATGACTATACGCATAGATTGAATATATTGCTGAGTAATCAGATCACAAGATGTTTGTTGACTGTGTGCTTTATGAATGATTTTATCATCTAGATCTGTAATATTACGAACAGCTAAGACATCATAACCTTGCTCGCGCAACAGGCGCACGAGAACATCATAAATCACAAAAACACTACGGCCATGACCTAGATGGCAATGATCATAAACAGTGACACCGCAGCAATACAAGGAAATACGCTTATCTTCCTTCTGCGGCACTAAAAGATTAAGATCACGTGTTAGAGCATTATAGAGCTTTAGCTGCACGTAAGGTCTCCTTTATTCTGGCATCCATCGTCGTATGCTTCATATATTGATAAAGCGGCTCTAATGGGGGGCCGTCTTCAAGTCCTGTCATCAGCAACCGTAAAGGCATAAAAAGCTGTTTGCCTTTTAATTCTTTTTCCTTTAATCCAGCAAGAAGTGTTGACCAAGCTACTCCCCAATGCTGCAATAAGAATTCAAAGTGTTCAATCGTCCATCCGTAGGAGGAGAGCTGTTCATACGAACAGGCTAATTGCTCTTGATGCAACCGTGCAATCCATAAAGGAAGTTCACTTGCTTTTGTGATATTAGGGTGAACTAACTGCCAAAACGCATCAAGATTCTCCACCTGTTGCGCATAAGGTTGCAGCATGTTCCGTGCTTGATCACCATTTAATCGAGCAAATGCTTGTTTTTGCCAATAATCTAATTGAGTTTGGTCAAAATGAGCAGCGCTATTAGCGATAGAATCAAAAGTAAAATGATCTGCTATTGACTGTATTGAATAAAGTTCTGTTGAATTTAAATGATGACCTAAACGAGCAAGATAATTATTAATAGCTTCAGGCAAGTATCCTTCTTCTAATAACTCTTTAATAGAACGAGACCCCGTGCGCTTTGATAACGGTTTATGATCATATCCAAGAATTAATGGAAAATGTCCATAAGCAGGTATAGGTAACTTTAAACTCTGCAATAATAAAATTTGACGAGGTGTATTGGTCAGGTGATCATCTCCACGCAAGACATGTGTAACGCCTGTGAGAGCATCATCAATCGCATTACAAAAGAAAAATGTTGCTTGACCATCAGTCTTTTTAATAATGAAGTCACCAATATCTTGAGAATTGAATTCTTTAGTACCCATAATTTCGTCATGGAACGTGATTTTTTCTTGCCGCACATGAAATCTTAAAACTGGCTTAATACCGGCCTCTTCTTTGACTTGACACTCTTGATGCGAAAGATTGCGACAACGCCCACTATAACGGGGCGGTTGACTTTGTGCTAATTGAATTTTGCGCTCTAAAGCCAACTCATCAGGAGAGCAATAACAAGGATAGACTAAGCCATCATTGATAAGTTTTTGATAATACTCTTCATAAAGATGAGTGCGTTGAGACTGATGAACAACTAAAGTTGGATCATACTGCAACCCCATACGCACTAAATCGTTAAAAAGCTGGTCTGTATAGATCTGCTCTGAACGCTCTAAATCAGTATCTTCAATACGCACTAAAAAAACGCCTTGATGTTTGTGTGCAAAAAGGTAGCTAAAAAGTGCCGTTCTGAAATTACCTATGGTCATATAACCAGTAGGGCTTGGAGCAAAGCGTGTAACAACGCCATGTTGCGTGTTGATAGATGCTAACACAATACTAAATCCTTCGTTCTATCAAATAAAATTAAAACCTTTTATACTTCAAAGAGTCGATTTTTTCGAGTTATTATGATTATTTTCTGCTCAGATGTCCATTTGCACCTACACCCAGATGAAACACCGAATTTTCCAAAATTTTTAACACAGTTACCCAAAACAACTCGGGCACTCTTTATTTTAGGAGATCTCTTTGAAGTATGGTGGGGCGATGATCACCATTATACACCTTATCTAGCATGGGAAAAGATATTTTCTGATTTAAGGATACCGATTTACTTTATTGCTGGTAATCGAGATTTTTTATGTGGTAAGGATTTTTTTGAAAAAACAGGCATAATCCCTCTCAAAAGCGGCTGTGAAATTATGTTTGCTTCAAAGAAAATAAATATTTATCACGGAGATGAGCCTTTTATTTTACAGGATAAACCGTATCAAGCGATCAGACCATGGCTTCGCTCGCCTTTGTTACAAAGCCTCTTTTTAATGTTACCTGAACAATGGCGTAGAAAATTTAGTGTAAAAGCACGATTGCACTCGCAACCTTCTGCTTGTGTAAAAACACGTTATGACACCTCTGTAGCATTCAATATGCCTGCATCAATAGTGATTCATGGCCATTTGCATTTCGCCAAGGAAACTCATTTAGCAGACCACAGTTTTTATCAATTAGGCTGCTGGGATAATCAGGAATCGAGCTGGTTAGCTTTATCGGAAGAAGGAGTCTTTGAATGGCATTCTTTTTTAACAAAGAGTAGTTAGCTCTCTCAATCAGTTGTTGGCAATTAGTGCATTGCCAACATAGTGATTGATCGCACTTTATAAGTAGGATTTATCGTTGGCTGAACTGGTTTAAAAATTAAATAGACAGTTGTAATGATCAACATCAGCATAAACAAAGACTTTAAATGTGAAATTTTAAAGAGCCTCATGGAGCGATCTTGTCTGCCTCTCATTGTTATTCCCATATCTTCTCCTTTTTAGGAACTTTGAACGGTTACTTTCTAAATTTATTAAAAACATCTCTAATGTAATTAAAGCAAATTTATTTGTTTTTTCAAAATATTATAACATAAAGTTATGCTTTCTTATCCACACATTGCTAGAATATTTTTTAATCATCCCCTTTAAATAAACAACATATAATTTATACATGGATGAGTGTATTAGCCAGGCTTGTTTACTCCATTGCGTAGCTTCTAATATCCATATCATCAGTACACATAAAATAATACCCCTCAATATGCCTGTTAAAAACCCTAAAGGCCCCATAATCACATCAAGTCCTAATGCAGTACTTATTGCAGCAAGGATTTTGATAGCAAATTTAATACCCCAGAATGCGCCCAAAAAAATAATACCACCAGTCAGGGGTCCCAAAACAGCATGAGGTAGCATTCCTTTCAAAAAAGGACTAACACTTTTAGTTAATAAAAAAGGAAGGATGCATCCTGCAACCCATGGCAAAAACTTTCCTAATTCGTTCAGTAAGCCACGGCGAGCCCCAATAACAGCTGAGCCTAAACATAAAGCAAAACAGATAACATCAAAAATACCCATTAAGAATGTCCTTTATACGCTAATAAATGCCTGAGCAACCTATGTAATGTGTTTTTGAGATCGTGACGATGAACAACCATATCGATAGCACCTTTTTCGAGCAAAAATTCACTTTTTTGAAAGCCAGGAGGCAGTTTTTCACGGACTGTTTGCTCAATCACACGTGGACCGGCAAAACCTATCAAAGCATCAGGTTCAGCAAGATGAAGATCGCCAAGCATGGCTAATGACGCAGAGACACCTCCCATACATGGTGATGCTAAGACAACGATATAAGGAAGGCTTACTTCGCTAAGCTTTTGAAGGGCGGCGGCTGTTTTTGTCATCTGCATTAATGAAAAGAGCGACTCTTGCATACGTGCGCCACCACTTGTTGCCACACAAATCAACGGGCAACCGTGTTTAATCGCAGCATTAACAGCTCGCACAAAACGCTCGCCAGCCACAGTTCCAAGCGATCCTCCTATAAAATCAAAATCAAAACAAGCAATCACAACAGGGAGTGAATCAATTTTTCCACGTTGAACAACGAGAGACTCGGAGCTTGTTGAATGTTTGTGAGCTTGTTGCAAGCGTTCTTTATAACGTTTTGTGTCTTTAAAATTGAGTCGATCGATTGAAGTAATTTCCTCACCAATCAATTCATCGACGCTATCGAGCAACTGAGCTAAGCGTAATGCGGCAGAAAGAGGCCAATGATAAGAACACTGGGGGCATACTCGTAACACACGATCAAGCTCTGGCTTAAAGAGTACTGTTTCACAAGAAGGACATTTATCCCATAATCCTTCGGGGATCTCTTTTTTAGAAAAAGCGTGCAACTTAATACTTGCCGGAATAAATTTATGAAACCAACTCATGCTTAATCTGAATTTTTTTTTAAGTTTATCACAAGGTATAATAAATTACTCAAATTGACAATTTGAGCTAGATCTCTCCAAAATTCTTTGAAAAGACTGTTGAGCATGATAGATTGAAAGAGTAAATTTTTGATTCAAAACATTCATGAGCACGATTATCTTTCTGAATGGATGCGCCTCAAGCGGTAAAACAACTGTAGCACGCGCGATACAGTATTTAGATCACAAACCATGGCTGCGTTTTGGTCTCGATACTTTTATGGACATGCTTCCGGAACAATACACTCACTTAACCTCTAAAAGTCATGATGGTTATTTGAGCTTTAAAAAAGACTACAATTCTTTTGGCTCAACATTGACCATGGATATGGGACCGTTAGGCGCAGAAGTCTTTGATCAAATGCCTGCTATTGCAAACATTCTTGCTCATGCAGGTAATAATATGATTATTGATGAAGTCTTGCTGGGTGATCATAAGTTAAAAGCTTACATCAATGCATTAAAAGACCATACTGTGTATTTTATCGCTATCGTTTGTGAATTAGTTATGATGCAAAAACGCGAACACTTGCGTTTAGATAAGCCCATAGGCATTGTTCATGATCAAATCTTGCGTGTCCATGATGGCTTAAGAACTTATGATTTTACTATTGATACATCATTTATATCGCCTTTTGAGAGTGCTAAGCTTGCCTTAGACTTTATCCACAAAAATGATCATCCAACTGCTTTCAAAAATTTAGCACTGCTCATCAATGAAACTCCTTAATTCTCTGGCGCTCAGTTGACTTGTTACTGTCTTGTCCTACCTTCTCCAAAATGATTGCTCGCAAATGCTCGATGCAATAGAGTGCAACCTCTTTAGCGAATGACCCACCCATCAACACACGGTCTGATGATGCCTCTACTTTCTAGATAGAGGCTTACTACTGTTTGCACCTGAAGTTGATGAGCTAGTTAATACCAGAGGAAGCTTTCTTTCTTCTAAAGTAGAATCTGTTGTTCTGATCTGTTTGCTTGCCGCATCAACAACAAGATCTTTTAATGCTGGTAGATCATCAATCACGGTATGTCCCTGATCATCCTTAAGATTGGGATTCGCGCCATACTGCAGTAATAACTTAACAAGTGAACTATGCTGTTTTTCAACTGCCGCATGCAGTGCTGTTCTTCCGCACTGATTTGCTCTATCAGGATCAGCACGACACTCCAAAAGAAGTTTTAATATATACTCATTCTTTTGACTGTCAACAGCATAGTGAAGTGCTGTATGGCCATCATGATCCTGAATATCAGGATCAGCTTTTACACTTAACAAAAACTTAACCATCTGATCATCATGACCTTTAATCGCTTCCATTAAGGGGGTCATGCCATGTGGACCTTGTATATTTGGATTAGCACCCTGTTTTTTAATAAGGTGATTAACCATATGAAGATTATTGTAATGAAGTGCTAATATTAAGAGTTTATTAGCTATTTTTTGTTTGATTTCACGTGCTGAATGTTGTAATGAGACTGATAAGTTTCTAAAGAAATGCCCAATAATATTTCCTAAAGCACTCAAATAGAAAACTCCTTTAACAGATAGTTGACTAGAAGGAATAGCTTGCTCCTTGATTTTCAAATACTGTTCTTTTGCTTCTTGAGCTTGATGAGTCATTGTGTTGATTGTTTCAGCAATTGTATGAGGTTGTGCTGGAGCAATCATATTGTATAACCACTCGTGCATCGATATCACTATTGTAGGCTGTTGGCTCTGTTCTTTTTTAAAGGTCATTCCAAAAAAAGGAGTACTGGCCTGCACAAGACTATCTTTTATCGTGTTTGGTATGAAATGAATAACATCTTGCATAAGCTGAGAAAATGCAAATGATACCTGAGTAAAAAGATCAATCAATCTCGCTGTAAGCGTTTTTTTACGATGAAAATACTCTTTTAATGATTTTTCTAAAATTTGCTTTCGCACTTGATCGTCCACATTCTCGGCTTTTAACAGGTCATCTTGTTCTTTCAGTACCTGTTGCAAACCAGAAAGATGTTCAGTCAAAGCAGCGCCATGTTTTTCGATCATCCTTAAATAATCATTAATGTAACTCAAGCCAACCTCGGCATAAAAAGCGGCTGTTGCTGATGGGTTTTCTGCTATAAACTCATCTATAAAAGATCCATATAAAAATGTTTCATGTAAACGTGTCAGATCGCTATACAAACCATTCGTTGATTCTCTTTGAGAGTCAATACCCTCTAACGATTCTATAATACTTTGAATCTTTGCTTGATGTGCACGCATGAGCAGACCTCTTCTCATAAAATTTATTTACAAACATATAGAACATATTTTCCATAAAATTATTCATCATATTAACTTTGTTAAAACTTTTTAAGCCAAACACAGATTTGTGCAATCAGCAATCAACAATGGAATCAAACATTTTTTGTGAACGATAGTGCTAGACAATACCTCTAAGCGAGAGCTAGAGGTATTGCTATAAAAGAGGAGTGTCTTTTTAGCCAAGGATAAAGAAATTAGACGCGGTGTTTCCTTGTCCAGTAACAGCTTGGAAATCCGCTGGCGACATACCATAAATATCAGCAATGTAGTAAATATGGCCTTCATAGTGAATACTGACACTTGTTGCCATTGAATCCCCACTGTTCGCTAATGGATGAAAGTATGGAGAGCTTGATATATCTTCAACATAAATAACACCAGTAGCATTATTGCTAGAGAATACCGCTCTATCTTCAGCCACAACTCCTAACTGATCGAGAAGAAGACTTAAATCAATTTTATCAGGAGCCTTGAAGAAATAGATAATATCTCTATCTGCCGCTAAATCAGCAACCACCGTATCGAGAGAATAGTGAATAACATCTACTCCGCCTGCTGTGAGGGGAGCTGCTATCCCTGGATTGGTCAGCTTAGCTGCATTAAAGGCTAAAGGTAATGCACTAGTTGTAGAAGATATAGTCGAGCCCGATGATGCGGTTGTTGTGCTGCCAGAAGTTGTCGTCGTGGTGGTATCTGTTGTCACACCAGTGGTAGAGACTTGGGTCAATCTAAAGAATGATCCTGTTGTTGTTAAGGCTTCACCGGCAGTGACATTAACTGGCTTTAACTGACTATCACTACCGGTCAAAAATTGAATACCTTGCATTCCAGTAATATTTCCTAGAAGCATAATATTACTGCCATGACCGCTATAAATATCATTATTTCCTGGACCTGGAATGATTAATGATCCGGCATTGCTATCATAATCATTAGCTCCAGCTAAGGTATTGTCTGCAGCTAAAGGCACTAAGGGGTTATGGGCATAAATATGATTATTTCCTGCTGTACCAATCACAACATCACGAACTTGGAATGTTTGTAAATTCGATAAATCAGTTAAACTTGTGAAATCTGTTTGTATCGTGATGGGTAATGGTTGATTGGCATAACCAGATTTTTCACCACGAGCAACGTATAAATAATCTCCAGCTGATGTTCCAACAAGATAATCAAAGTTTTTTGCAGAACCAATATAACTGACTGATGCTGTTGCATTATATGATGCAGAAGTAAAAGCTTTTCTGTTAGTAGACAGGTTACTTGTTGCTGCTGGGGTATAATATTCAAGAACATTGATCCCCCAGTCACTAGTAGTAGAAGCACGAGTGCTTGTAAACATAATATCTGTACCACCATAAGCACCGGCGGTAACAGTTGAAGTGCTTGAATTAATATCAATATTATTTGTGTAAACAAAAGCATTGTAACGTTGATAGGTTGCGGTGCCAGCACCAACATCACGTAAATAGTTTGCATTCGAAGTTAATTGAGGACTAACAGTTGAATACGAGGATGAATATGTTGAATAAGTATACAATTTATCGAAATTCCTTTGGCCTACCTGATAATAATCCGAGCCAGAAATTGCGACAATATTTTGAGGATTGATGCTATCAGCGATCATACCCACTGTTGGATTATTCGAAGTAATTCCTGGTGCTAAATCAGCATTTTGTCCATGAGAAACGGATATTAAATTAATATTGCTAAATCCAAGATTTGTGACAGCGTTAGGATTTGAAGCGGCAGCCACCGACTCAAGATTATAAGAAAGCTGTAATGTATCTGCATAAAGCTGAGCGCCAAATCCATCCAAGAAATCTTTAGTGTAAACTAAATAGTTTGGCGATGGTGCCGGGCTAACTTCAAAATAGTGAGAGGTAGGAATCGTATTAGCACCAATATAGCTAAATGGCGTTGCTTTATTATTAGCATCATAAACATAAATACTTATCAATGAGATTGCATCTGGCGCTGTAGGGTCAATCGTTGTAAAGATATCCCCAAATGACGCTACCGAACCTGTTGGCAACAACGCATATACTCCAGTCAGCGGGCTATATTGATTGATAAGATCGACAGCGCTACTTACTGTTAAACCAGCTGCTAATTCAATAACATAGGGTTTAGCCGAACCTGCTTGTTCTATTTCAAGAACAATATTGTTAGTCAAAATACCATTGACAATACCATTTGATGTTGTTGCGCTACTACTATAAACATAACCATTCAATAGATTTTTTGGTGATGTTTGATTATATCCATAAGTTTGAGTGGCAGACGTTAACCCTCCGAGTGTAAGAGTAAAAGCTGTAGTTGTTGGGGTAAACTGATATCCTGGGAATAAGATTAAGGATCCATTACTACTTAAGTCAATGGAGTTTCCATTAAATGTTGAAGTAGCTGATGTTGTAACTGGTAGCGCGCCCCCCGTATTCACTGTTATTCTTCCTGGCTGATTAAACGTAACAAGCCCTCCGCTTGGAATACTTGTTTGTCCGTCAGATGCTTTCGCAAGCATTTGATAAGAGTCTTGACCAGACTTGCTGACGGTCACATCAATATCTGTGACTGTTGTAAATGATCCGTTCAAACCAAAAGCTATTTGCTCGCCTTCATTCACATCCAGTGTGGTTGTAGGTTTTTCGAAAGTGATTCTCGTTGTGCTATTAGATCTAATGACACCGCCAGCTGGTAATGCTATTGGTGATGCCGCACTACTACTTAACGCAATACCAATATCTCTTGCCCCAGAAGGGTATGCTGTTGCCATTGTAGTCACGCTTGAGCTAATGTTAGCTAAGCCAGAAATAAGAACTGTGTCATAACTGACCAAGGGCAATACTTGAGTGGCATTAGCCAGTACTGTATAAACATTACTAGAAGTACTTGCACTACCTGGTATCACGGTAATAGTCATTGTGGAGCCAGAAGTGTTTGTAACAGTCAAGCTCGTGCTATCACGGATTTGTAAGGCTGTATTGGCCGCAATAGGCTGCGCAGTTGGACTTAACTTAACCTGCATCGGGTTAATGCTAAAGAGCTGTGCAGTTGATGTGTTCAGTGTTGCCGTCTGATCAGCTAATGCCAACGCTGCATTAGGGTTCATATATAATGAATGTGAATTAGCTGATACGGAGCTTGTTAATGTTATTTGTTGTCCATTTGTTGATCCTGGGATCAAGATACCTGTATTTCCTGGGGTCAAATTACTTAATTGAATAGTATCATTAGCATTGACGGTAATAGGTTGTGCTGAAGGCAAAGTCACTTGGGATCGGGCATCTGTTGCAATAAAGGATAGTCCTAGTGTATTAGGATCTGTTGTGACAACAGCATTAGTGTTAGTCAATGTTACTGCGTCATTATATTCAAGAGATGCCAGATCGCTCGTGTTTGAGCTAGCAATAGATAAATATGCTGTATCGCTGGGTGATAGCCAGAAATTAACAGATCCACTCGCTGTGAAATTAGCTCCAGGAGCATTCATATAAAGACTTGACGGAGAACCTGAAGGAAGAATCGTTATTGAGTCTGTATTTGTTGTAAATAATGGCTTAGTTGTTGCATCATTGCTTTTTATTTGGAATTGAGCTGCATTGGTAAAGTTCATAATATCATTAGCATGCAAAGTCATATAAGAGGCGTTAGCGTTAGCAATACTTAAATTTAATGTTTCTGCTGAGCTGATACCCACAGTGCTTGGTGAGGTGATCGTTACAGTACCACCACTTCCTAGAGTTATATTTTGCGTGTTAGATGCAGGAGTGCTCATACTATAATTATGATCATCCAACAAAACGGACGCTGTAGATTGGAGCTTCAAACCAGAATTCGTATTTAATGTTAACTGGTCGGGATTGCTAGCGCTTGAACTTCCTAATGCGATACTGCTGGTATTGCTAGTACTAGCTGCAATAGACAAATCCACAGCTCCTGCTTGATTTAGAGTAATGCCAGCAGTTGTTGAATTGATCGTCACTGTTCCACCAGCAGAGCTAGTAGATGTTACTGTTGTGTTAGTCGGCAAGGTTAATGTCATCGCGCTGCCGCTATGTGTCAACTCTAGCGCAGAGACCGATGAGGTATTAGCTAATCCTAATACATTTGAAGCTATAGGTGCAAGTTGATCATTGCCGGCAATAGTCACTGTACTATTATACCCACTATGGCTAGTAGAAATAGTTAATCCAACAGTACCAGTATTACTGAGATCCAATCCTGTTGTATTGCTTGAAACAGTAATGGTTCGATTGCTCGTCGCACTCGTAGAGATAGAGCTTTCTGGTAATCTAGCGGATACTCCATTAAGCGTTAAAGATAATGCATTTGTTGTACTTGTTGTTCCGGGTGTGGTCAACGATAAAGCATCACTTGTGCCATTTAAATTAAATGCTACGGAGCTGCCTGCCTTAATAGACACATCGACATTTGATGCTTGAGCAAGAGTGATACTATTGCTCGCTGTATTACTAGTGATAGTTCCGCTAGTTTGGCCAGTAGCATAAGAATCTAAGGTGATTTTTGTGCCTGATGGCATGATCATCGTTTCATTTTTTGTCGTAAATTCTAATAGTGCACTACCAGAATAGTTACCAAATTTACCAGTACTGAACGTCAACAAGTCGCCATTATTAACCGCAATCCCATCAACATTCCCTGATGCAACCACTAATGTTGCATTCGTGGATGTGCTACCATTGATCTTGTAATTGCCCGTAGTTCCTATTCTAACGTTTAAAGAAGTATTTGATGTATTAGACTTCATTGAGCCGCCACCTGATCCTGTAAACCTTATAATATCATTGGCTTGAAGGCTCAAAGTTTGACCATTTGCATATGTAGTCGTCCCTGTTCCTCTCTGCAAGGTAAATGCCCCCGTCAACACAACAGACGAAACAGCGGCATTCACAGTGACAGTATAAGCACCTGTTGCCGTCAGCGTACTATTATAGGGAGTAGTCAGCGTATCACTAGCGCAAACGCTTAACGTCTTATCGGTTGAAGTTAATGGTATTGTCACTGTTTGATTAGTGACTGCTACTGTGCCAGTATTCTTAAACGTGTATGCTGTTGCCGAGGTGACTGTGACTGCTTGAGCTTGTGCTGTCGTTGATCCACCATAGGGCAAAGTGATTTTATAAGTATTGGAATCTAAGCTCAGACTTGCAGCAGTATTGTCTGTAAAAGCATTGTTCAGATTTTTAAGAATAATCTTATCACCATTACCAACACTTAATGATCGAGCATTCGTGCTCGATGGAGTTAAGGTGACGATTTGTGCACTCGAGGAGCTTGCAGGAACAGTCGCTGTCCCTGCTGCACTAGCAAGACCATTAATAGTGACAGTGCTCCCACCTTTAACGCCAGCGGTATAATTATGTTGTGAGAAGCTTAACGTCGACGATGCACTTGTTGTGTTCAATGTGTAATTTGCAGGAAGACTGATAGTATCTTGGGCATTAAGAGTCAACGTTCTTGTTGACGTTGATGATGGTGTATAATTCAACTGCCCTGTAATAGCTAATGATCCACTTGCACTAGAGGCTGCTGTTAATGTACCTGCTGTATAACTTAACGAACCACTTAATGCAGGCAGTGTTATCCTGTAACTTGATGAATCCAATGAGAATTGTTTAGAATTGCTTGTTGTCTGAAAGCCGTAAGTATTGCGTAAAACAAGAGTATCGTTAGTATTCATCGTTAATGCGCTCTGAGCATTGGCTGGTGAGAATACAAGGCTTTGGGGCGATGAGCTCTTGTTAATCTCAAATCTACTCGATGCTCCAGCGAATTTCATCACTGATGAGTCTGCCTTAGCTGTCAGTGTTGCTAAAGAAGGCAGTGTCAATGGCAAACCCGCTGCTGTACCTGTTATGTCAAAGGTTAATGGGCTAGTAGTGCTTTGGTTGTTGAAGTTAAAACTGGAATCATAGCTTAGTGCATCTCTGTTATTAAGATAAAGCTTTGCAGGATTACTTGCGCTGGACACTGTTAAGGCCAATGATTGAGCAGAACCACTTGTTACTATTTTGTAGTCACCAAGACCATTAGCTGTAATACGTCCACCTGAATTTGGAAGAGTAAATCCTCCTGAGAAGCTAGTGGACGTATCGTTTCGACCAAATTGATTCGATGTCCCTGACAACCTACCTGTTAATGTCCCAGTTGATGAGATTCCAAAAATATGTGAACCTGTTGCACTGCCAAAGTTAATCTGATCGGCATTATTCAAGGCTAAGTAACGACCATTCGCATTATTCTTACTAGAAGTTGTTATGGTGACTGCTTGACCACCGGCTCCAAAATAGACAAATGCATTATTATTCGTGTCAAGACTGCTCGTTCCATTTGTAATATTTGTAAACTTAATCGTTCCACCTTGGGGTAAGCGAGTCAATAAATTTGCTGGAAGGTTCAGTTGTGAGCCATTGCTTAGTGCTACAGTCGATGAGCTACCATCTGCGTTTAACGGAATAAACATCTCACCACTATCAAAAGTTACAGTGTCTCCCGTGCTCAAACTGACACTACCACCAGTTCTTTGGGTTACAGCACCATTATCATTAAATGATACGGTTTGACTTGATGGAATATAAAGAGTGCCTGTATTATTTCCAGTGAAGGTGACCGTGCTTATTGTTCCTGTACTTGGAGTGATCGTAAAGGGTTGACTCTGTATATATCGAGTAGCCGTACCACCATTACGTTTAACTTGCGCCTGATTGTCAAAAACGAAAAATCCACCACTTGTCAAGAATCTTAACGTATCATTGGTTGTGAATGAATCGATTACGCCGCCCAAGCTACCAGGCGTAAAATCAAAACCTCCCTTGTTCACCATTGCAGGAGAGGCTGCACTAAATCCTAAAGATATCTTCGTGGCTGGGGTGACTGTAGTAGATGCTGGCACATTAAATTGAGGAGCAACATAAGATGATCGAGCCCCTGGCTGTGCTAGCGCTTCACTACTTATGGATTGCGATAATGATTGTAACGGATTGAAGTTCTTGTACACCCAGTCTGCCTTTGAACTTCTCGGAACCATTTCAATATCATAAGGATTGTAAACAGTTGTTCCTGCTGATGTTGTCGAGTTGACCCCAAAAGCTAACGTCAAATGACGAACATTGTAAGGGTTATGGTTGTTGTAATCTATTGTCGTATTTAAAGTTAATGTTCCTCTTGGCGCCAAAAACACGTTAGGATCGATGCTGGAGTTCTCATAAGGATACTGATTGCGAATATCAATAGACGTCGCGGTGCTCAGCGTAGAGTCAGGTTGAATGCTCACCACAAAGACTTTAGAAGGTATTGCTGTTGGTTGCGCATCTCCGCTGAACATTTGAGAACCTGATATAACAAAATCAGCATCCGATCCATATTGAGGCATAAAATAGATCTTTGTATACTGCGCTGGATTTTCTGCTGGAACATTCAAGTAATAATACTGTGTATTTTTCCATGTATCAAGCGCGCCGAAGCTAGTATTCAGTCCATCCTGCATCGCTGTTAATTCATCTTTTAAATCATAGTATTTAAAGAAAGTGGCGGCAGGTGTGTTGGCAACAACATTACCGCTATTAACATATTGCGTCAAAATACCAGTATCACTGTCAGTATTTAAGAACTTCGTTTTATCTTTGAATTGATAATAAAGTGTTAATGCTGGAGTTGTTGAATACAGCCATTCTTCATTGGCACTTGAAATGGTATATGATTCAAGATCGGTAATAAGTTGATTTGAAGGCGCTTGAGGGGAGCTTCCCAATCCACTACCCGACTGTTTAATATGCATCCAGTCCAAATAAGCGGATGTCAGTAAATCTGAGAAGGGATAACTTTGAGCAACAGTTTGTATCTGAACCCCAGAACTTGTCTCTGTTGATAAGTTAATGTTATTAGCGGTGGTCTTGACAACTTGGTAGGCTTGGTTTGTATCATTATAAGCTATATAGCCATCAACAGTAAGCTCTCCAGATGTGCTATCGGTATGCCCAATAACATAGAATGTATTTGGATTTTGATAGACATCAGTTAACGTTAAGGCAGTTGCAACACCATTAACAGATTTTGTGAATGATCCAAGCGTTCCATCACTGTTGACAAGGGCATATCTATAGATTTGGTTGTGAGGTAACGACTCAACACTTAATATTGGAATAAATTGATTTTCCTCAAAGAATGAACGTGAATACCATTCATAGACACCTGTGCTGCGACTTGTCAATGGATTAGATTGATGCACATAGATGATGCCATCGGCAACATTAGAGCTATTTTCTTTGGGTTGATATTCTAACCATAGCCCGGTTGTTGCTGAAATCCTATTAAAGGATTGGATATAGGATTTAATGTAGGTTTCTGTGTCTGTATTGGTGTTCAGATGTAAATCAATATCAACGCCTTTAAGATTGTAATTATCTAAAATCTTGTCAAATAATAGAGGGCTAAACGTTAAGGTCGACGATCCAGGAGTTTGAGCATTGGCAAAGAGGGATAGTTGAATAACATCGATACCTGTTGTAGAGCGCGATAGTTCTAAGAAAGAGGTGACTTCATCTAATGGTATTGTCGTTACGCTAGGTAATGTTTGTGTTGCAGAATAAGAGCTTAAAGCATCCAGTAATTTGGCATCATTATACGCGCTGGCCCATAATGCTGTTGCAAATCCATCAACCAGAGCCTGAGTTTGCGAAAGAGTTTTAGCATACTGATTGTATTTGTAACCAACCGATATTGATGAGTTGAACCAAACGGGCTGCCATGCTTCATAAATATTTAACAGAGCTTTGCCAGCAAGACTTCCACTTTGAAGAGCGTTTTGGACCTCACGCGTTTTTGTAACACCACCAAAATCAGTGAATTGATTGAGACTGCCCATCAGATAATTAACGATTTGATTGCCTGTTGTTTCAAAGTTAATCGATGAACCTTCAATAATACTCTTGTTATTATATCCTGGCACATGGGCCCGATCGTACAGTTCTAACAAGAATTCTGTTAAATCATAAGCACTCAACTCAACAGCTTTAAATAAATCTTGCTCACTGGCAATCGTCAGGGAGTTGTTATTAGGATCGGCATAATTTAAAGGGAAATATTGAATATCATTCGCTGTCGTTAATGCTAAAGAGGTTGTCACTGGATCATCCATCGCTGATGATTGCTGGCTGGATACGACAATAACATCGGCATTAATACCTAAAGACTGCGCTGTAATCGTGTTTGTAGCTAAAGGATTCTCTGCCATATGTATCGCTACAGGTAAAATCGCATTATAAATCGGTATAGAAATCTGCACTGTTTCTGTAAAGTGACGCGCGGAGGACAATTCTTTTTGATAATTCGATAACTGTGTTGATGTCACTTGAGACTGTGTCTGCGACGGATCTTGTGGCAAGACAATCGCATTACGAATAAATTGAGGGTTACTGGATAATTCGCCAGCTGTTTGAGCCTGCGTAATAACAGTCCATTCATTAGTATCTAGAGGTTGACCTGTACTATCTAAGGCTTTAATAACGGGTTCAACTGGAAGATTAACTTTATTACCATTTTCATCAAGATAATATAGGCGTAAAGACAACGTATCCGTTTCATTACCTGATAAATTCTCCAGATAAAAATCGATTGTTAACGTCATCAAGAAATGACCACTCAGTGTTGAGTCGTCATTCTGATCAACCGTAAAGCTCTTAAGAATCAACTGTGGCATTGTTGCTGGAGTTTTATCAGTTGTCAAAATAGGGCTAATGGATCCAGCCGGCGCCACTCCGCTAGGAATGGGTGCTGTATTGATGACGACATCACCCATGAATTTACTTGGCGACCCATTAACAACAACTGCCCCAGAAACTCCATAATGAGATAAATTATAAGGCGACAACTCAAGGCCAACTTTAGAATAATCAAGATCAATAAGTTTAATTTGCTCTTTTTGCAACGCTAACAAACTTTCATAATACCCAGGCCCAGTAGCAATAATGAGTTGATCAAACTCTAACTGCTTATTGAGCATATCTTGTTGTAATTGAGGGAGGGTTTGATTTTTCTGTTTATTTAAAAGCTCATTTTGATAAGCCAATTGATATAAGATACTTGGGGCATAATCTTGATTCATCACGCCACTGTTAATGTTTAAATCTTTAACAGCTTGTTGTGCATAAAATTCATACAACGTCGAACCATATTGAATTTCATAAGTAATAAATGTATCAAGATTTGGATAACGAACGGCGTAGTAGCTGACATTACCTATTGACCCTGCCGCAGAGCTCATTGTACTAGACGGAGATAAGGTAATAGCTGTTTGCGATTGAGTGTACGAAGTATTACCGCTGCTATTGACAGTTGGCACTAATGGGTTAAAGAGGGTATTGCCACTAGCGTCCCTATTTTCTCTGACAATTTGGAATCCGTTCGTATAACTGGTTGTCAATCCATCGACAGTGTTGTTCGTCACTATCTGCACTAAATAAAACGAACTGGTGTTCATCGTTTGCATAACATTGTCTATAGAGCTTTGACTTTTAACATTAATAAAGTTGTTAATAATATCTGTATATTGAATCAAACCCGTTGAGTCTAATGTTGTGCCTGTCATTAAGGACTCAAGGAGAGATTCTAAGGCATTGTTTGCATTGACTTCATTAACAGTAGCGTAAACACCCATCTGCTTATAATCAGTTTGAATATTATTTGTAGCTAATTGCAGATTGGATAAAAGTCCTTGACCCAACTTATATAAATTGTAGTAATACGCATAAAGTGTTGGATATTGGTTGTATGACGTGAGCGTGATCGTGGCTGTATCATTATTACTATTAATATTTTTATTACCAAGCGTTGTGCTTAAGCGAGCATAAAGTGAGTTAGAAAAGCTTCCATAACTGGGACTTGCTGCATTAATCGTATTGCCAGTCATCAATCGACTCGCCATTTCAGCTTCATAAGCCAATCGAGTTAATTCTCCAAGCTGTCCATAGACTGACATTGGGTTATTATTTGATCCGCTATTTGCAGGATTGTAATCTCCAATATGCTGAATGAAATCGACTTTTTGCATCTGATAAGCCACATCCCATAAGAGCAATGGCCATGACATCGATCCTCTTGAGGATAATCCTGTAGTCCCTGGTACACTTGATAGGGCAGTAAAGGCGGATTTATTATTCCATCCGCTGAGTTGGTTGCGCCATGCAGTACTATTGGCCCAAGAAGTAGTATTAATCGTGGTAAGATCGGTTGTATTGAGCAGTTTACTCCCCGATCCACCATTAAAGAGCAGCTGGTTTAAATTACTAATAGATGAATTGGTGAAAGAAGGTTTTGTTGTGGTAAATAAATCATACCCAAGATTAATACCGCTCGGGGCGCTTTGGCTATCAGTTGCAACAATAGTACCTTGAGCAACGATGGTAGCTGCTGTTCCAACTTTATTTTTCAACCCTCCCATCGCATAATTTTGTGCAGCTTGATAGGATGTAGGTGGACTATTTCTGTTGTTAATAGAAGGATAGCTTGGTCCAAATCCATTCATTTGATAGTTCATCAAAGCTTCTGATAAGAATAAAATCTTACCCTGACCTGGAAAATTATAAACCCCTCCTGAAGGACCATAATATCTCCAATTACCACCACCAGCATTCGACCATCGATTACCTGACTGAACATATTGGTATATTGAATAATCACCCTGATTACTATAATTATCTGAGTTGAGGTTATAGCCATTGATGATCGTACTTAACAACCTGCTATCATCTGAGCGCATGTTACTTGAGACACCAATATTACCTGTTGCTAATTTACCCCATGAGCTAGTAGCGCTGGTTGAGACAGGATTGATGACGCCTAAGTTCAATCCACCCATATTGAACTTCGTATCGTAATTACTAAAACTATTAATCATTGTATTAGCTGCATTAAACAACGTACTCATTTTATTAAAATAACCATAATTAAGAGCACTTGAGCTTGTTACAGCCAAGTTGGAAGCAAGCGCACTGTAGAGGTTATTGATTTGAGTCGATGAAGAACCACTTTGGTTTTTGTAAGCCGCTAATAAATCTTTCAGTGCTGATGCATAATCCTGTGTCCCATAAGAGGTTGTATTAGCTGCTGTTGTGATGGCACTTAATGCACTTTGGTTAGTACTTGCATTGGATTGTGATTGCCATGAACCCGTTAACCAGTTTTGGAGACTCAAGGCATTTTGCTGATCAGTTGCCACAAGAGTATTAGAGTCACTTGTGAAATCATGAAAGACAGTAACTGGGGATCGTCTCAATGAGTTGTAGTAGTTATATGCGTAATTGAAGCCTTGCTGATACACTGTGTAATCATAATGTGTGCCATGATTATTAATTATGGCCGGGCATTCGTACCTAACATCATATTGATTGTAATAATAAGTATTGCTTATGTATGAAGGGATAACATTGTTAATAACACCGGGCTCTCGACCATATGGAGCAGAATCCCGAGAATCCCAAGAATAAGAATTTGTACTATGATTAGCAAATGTAAAGAGATTCAACATATAAGTATCATCAAGATATTTGATGGCACTACCACCCTGAAGATTACTTGTAGAAATTGATGATGTCGTCAATGGTCCTTTAAAATACAGCCCCTTACTGTAATCAACCACTTTACCTGAATAATTAGCAAAATTGGTGTTGCCAATCACGTCAGTATTAAAAGATTGAGTGCTATAGATAGTGTCGCTCACATTAAAGGGTGCATTTGATGCGGTTGATTGCACTGGTGTATCACTGACCGCTGTATTTAAGTTCGTTGCCAATCCACCAAAATTATAACCCGCCAATTGATGGCCAAGTTCTATTGTTTGCATAGAAGGGATAGATTTAAAAGTAAAGGTTACTTTGTCTATCGCAGAGTTCGCTCTAATACTAGCGCTCGTACTAAACGCGTTTGTTTGATCGTTAGTATAAGTCGCTGCAGTTACAGAGGGCTTTGTTGTTGCTGTGTATGTTGCAGCACTACTATGAGTTGTGACTTTAATATTATCGATCAGAGCTATTTGATCTGACGTTAAATTAAAGTTTTGTTGCAGTAAGCTAGCGATGCTCAGTCCATTAACACCACTGCTCATGGCTGCGGGCAGAACAACATTAACAGTAAGTTTGCCATTATTGACATTAACAATTTGTTCCTCTGCGTTGGGAGCAGTACTAGTATTACTCATCAAATAATCAGCTGTAGTTGCAGTACTATTGCTGTAATTGAGACCAAGGTTATTGCCATAAGCGATGAAGTTTTCTATGCCAAAACCTACTGTGGCTACAACAGCGCTGTCTTTTAGCATCATACCATCAAGAGCGGTCACATACGGACTTGTCAGCGATGAGTTTTGTAAATAATTTATTTGCGAAGAAGGAGTTTGATTATAAAAATAACCTCTGCTCACTCCATTAGAAATTTGTGCCACCTGACTATTGAAATACCCTAATATTGATGCAGTATATCCATCAAGAAGATACATTGAATCATCAATACCAGCAACAAATGCGTTACTTGTGCCGTGTCCATTTAAATTGGTTTCAAAAACCATGGCTTTATAATCAATACCATCTAAAATCAGCCCAATATTTGGATCTTTAGTCAACTGCGCAATATTCAGATGATCATTATTTGCTGCTGTCTTACCAGGACTGATGTACTTATAAACTGAATGATAACCAACGTTTACTGGCATGATTGCAGTTGAACTTGCAGGCGCATCCAACGTCAAACTCACGGCTGTACCAGAACTATTTCTTATTCCTGTGTTATTGACCGCATCAACAGCCCCATTCGTGTTAATAATAATAAAATAATTATTAGTTAAAATGTATTGTTGCTGTGTTGAGCTATTACTTAAGAATCCAGCAGCACTAATAGCAACAGGCAATGAAGTTTGGCCTTTTGCAACGATCTGAGTTCCATTCAGATAAGCATCGCGAGTCAATCCGTTGCTATCAAAAAAGACACTGCGATCAAAAGCACACATCGACGTCAAATTAAGACCTGCAATTGCTTTAGAAATGCTATTGACTGTTGAAATCGTTGCATTAGAACTTGTGGAAGAGACTCCTTGAGTAATGACTAATGGATTGCTATTAAAGAAGTCTTGATAAGTTTTTGTAGTACCATCTCCAAAAGCAACTTTAGCTGTCGGTGAACCTGTAGCTTGGCCTAACTGCCCTAGCATCTGTTGAACGACATAATAACTATTTGCCGCTTGATAATATGATGTATAATCAGCATTCAGCCTATTGTTGATATTGAACGCGCCACTATCTGTTGCAAGCTTGCTATTATAGCTACTGGTAAATGTATTAAGCTGCGTCTGAAGCTGGCCATTCAGTGATTGCACTTGAGCTTGCGTCGCTAATATTGCCTGATTTTCTTGATTGATTTCAGATTGTAAATTTTGAATATCTGTTGTTAAGTCAACAAGTGCTTGATTGCCTCCAGCCTGTGATGAATTTGACTTAGCCATTGAAACAATATTTTCTTGATTAATAAAAGCCCTTTGTTGCGCTGAGTCGATATTATAAGTTTGCGCCGTCCAGTTAACGAACATACTTTCTAAAGATGCGCCCGAAAGGACATAGTTGATCGAGCTTGATAGTTGAGCGGCACTTGGTACAGATTGAACACCCCCGCTAGACTGAGAGCTACTTGGGTTGATTAACTCAAAGAGATCCGAATGTCCTACAAGTTTTGGAATATAAGTTTGACCAGCATAATACTCTTGTCCTGCAGCCACAGTTAAAACAACTTCTAAATTATTCCAAATGTTTGAGCGTAAATAGCCATTTTGATCGTAGGCATAAGCTCTTACTTGCTCAAATGCTGGTGCCAAATCAACCATATAAATTGTATTGTAAAAATCTAACCCTGTATTGTATCCAGATGATTCATAGCGAACTGCACTATCAATACCGCTGGTTTTCGTCAATGTGCTTGGAGCTACAGGATAAATGACCGGTTCACGATTACCTGTACCAAAATCCACATGCATTGCAGTGCTAGAGGATGAACTGGTAGCAGTAGTTCCAATAAGTGCAGTATTAGCTGGAAGAGCGGTCGATTGAGTTTTGACCTCAATGCTTAACGCATTGAAATAATCATTTAATTGATTTTTATTCTGCTGAACGTCTTGTGTCAAAAGAATAGAGCCAGGGAGTTTATTAATATCGTAACTCAATACAAGTTGCTTACGATACTGTCCTGCTGGCATTCCGCTTAATGACAATGCGTAAGTGACTGTCTCATCAGTACTAACGCCGCTCATGGTCCAATCATCATTATCTGCAATACCGCGAGAAGGTGGAGTTACAGTTAACCGGCTAACATCTATCGGGTTGTTTTTAACAACAGATTCAGCATTTTGACCTTCTAACATTTGTGTTTCAGCAAATGGTTCACTTGGCTTACTATCTGGAATAGCTGTGGATGAATTGATTGTTAAGTTCAACACTGTATTTTGATTGGCTTGCGAATCAATTTCAAAATCGAAATTAATAATCATATAAACTTTAGAGTCAAGCTTAAAGATATTCGCATTTTGAATGGCATTATTAAACGCACTATTCTGATTCACAGCTGAGGATTCTATATTGGTATTTTCTAATGATTGATTAAACTCCGCCGGACTCATAGAGCTCACATATGTTATACCAGCATCAGCCATCAAATATGGGTTAAATAAGCTCACATCAGTGGAAAGAACGATAGGATGAACTTGTGAGAACCCATTGACAACCTGATCAACATTAATAAGTTTCTCTGGTTGAGCGCTATATGTTGTGCCGTTTGATGTGTAATCGACGCTATAAGAAAATCCACCGGAAAATCCTTTCGGTGGAGCCAGCAATACGCTGTACGCAGGGTTCTTACCAGCGGCTTTATCATTGAGCCAAGTATTGAGAGCATTAAGCAATGCAGGGCCAGTAAGCTGATACGTGACAGCAAGCGAAGAGGTTTCATCCGCAGAACTAGAGTCATTAGTACTTACAGATGTACTACTTGAGTCTGAGCTGCTTGAGGAAGTCGTTGTAGCGACAACAAACTCTTCAGGACTTAAAATAAGAGGCGATCCATCTTGTGACAAAGTGAATCCTTTAAGCTCTATAAGAATACTTTCTTTTGCAATTTGTTCGATATTATATTGATACTGATTGAATGTATTTAAATCATAATCTTGCAATATTTTTTCAAAAATAGGCGAAAGATTAACGTCTTCATAACGATTAGAAACCTGCGGATTCCCGGTTTGAGCATCACTTTGTGCAAGAATGATGTTGTACTCGGCCATGAAGTTATTTGCCGAGTCAACAAACACTTGGAATGCATCACTGTTCAAGAGTTGTTTTGAAGCAAAGTAAGCTTGCCATGGAGCATCAACTGCAAAGGAACTGGATGATGTTCCATAAATCTCTAGTAACGGGGTCGCTACACTTTGTGTGCCAACAAGAAGAGTTGTTATCGCTGATGCCTGACCTTGTTGCAGAGTAGAGACTAATCTATTAGGATTTGATATTTCATAGATTGGTTGTAAGACTATAGGCGTTCTTTCGGTTTCGGGAATGTTTTCATAAATCTGATTCTGATAAACAGTCCATTGTTGCACTTCGTCCTTTGTCGGCATCGTCGGGAAAAGAGGGTATAATCCTGCTGGCGAGACGGTGCTACTTTCGCTCGGATTAGTCCCTTCACCCGTCAGCACTACACTAGCAGAGTCAACCTCCAAATAGTAGTTAGATAACGTGACTGTTTGATCTTGAACTGAGTCATATTCTATTAAATCAATACGATAGACATTCCAGGCGGGCGAGACGACTGCTGTAGGATCTGATGCTTTATAGACTTTATAAGTATACTCAATATTCGATGCAGCCACCTGGGGTGTAAATGAATAATTCATTATTAATTGATAAGGTAATGCACTTGCTGTTGCAGTGAGCGTATTAGATTGAGACAACAAGCTAATATCATAACCACCTGTGACGGTACTAAAGGATGTCCCATTTGACAGTGGCGCTGGCAAACTAAAGGATGTTCCATTCAGGGTAAAGGATGGAATGGCGCTGATTGATGTTGTTGTGACGCCATTTGATGTTCTTGTTATCGCAGTTGATTCACTCACGTTAATCGCATAAACATCCCAAGAATCATTCATGCCCAAATAATCAATCTTAAGCGAATTCATCGTAGTATTAATCGAATCAACAATCGTATTTAATGTGGCGTTATTCTGTAAGCGGTTTGTGATAGTTATTTCAATATTTTCATGATAGGCGTTTCTCACTGCATTAATAATATTTTGGGTATAAGTTGCGACTTGCCTATCTGTAGTGGTGGCAACAAGATTTTCCAAAACAGGCAGTAACGTAATAACATCATCAATATTTGTTGGCTGTTGCCCAATCTTAAAGGCAGAGGAATACACATCCAGAGAGTCAGTATGGCCAGCGGCGTACAAACTGTAATTTAAGGAAGAAAAATAAGTGTTGCTTGTATTACCTGCAATATGGCTAATATCATATTTGACATCATTACTTCCTGTCAAAATAACATCAGTTCCGTTGACATCCAACGACGCTCTTAGATTCGGAATGGATGCTGTATTAATTTGGTTAATAATATACTGACTTAGAGAGGAAGATCCTGTCCATGTACCTAAATTTAACGAAGGAATAACATTTGTTGTGCCAACCTGAGTAAAAGTCAGCGTACCTAACGATTCATTTTGAGCAATATTAGCGCTATTAATAAATCCAATATTAATAGTATCAACTGGAATGAGTCCGGCTTGCGATAATACGCCTGTTGGGGTGACAATCGTATTTTGATTCGAAGAGATGTAATTGTTTGCGGCATTAAAATCGCCAGTAAGGTTTGAAAGAACCTCTAATTGAGAATTAAAAGTAATTCCATTGAGTGCATTAGACAGATAGGTCTGCTGTTGCGATGGATCTAGCTCAGTATAATTTATTTGGAGTTGCTGTAAATATTGCCCAACGTCAAGATTGAATACAAGACTATCAGTAATCACTCCTGTGGACGAGTAATCTAAGGGTCGTGCAAAGATAATATCACTTGCGCTTTCAGCATTCAAAGAAAGCATTGTATTATTTTCATTTAAATACCATAATCCTGAAGTAGATTGCAACGATCCTGTAATAGTATTAATAGGGATGTTTTTCATGTAATTGGACAATCTGAGTTTCACAAGATGGTCAGTCGAACCATTTTGTTCACCTAAATCGATAGTCACAGGAATACTCACTTGTAATAAGCCATTTAAACGTCCAGCACTATTGGTCAGATAGCTAAGCTCAACGGTATGGTTGACTGAGGTGATGTTGTCGACAATTGGCTGGATCTCTAGATGTTGAAGAGGCATCAGACCAAAGCTTCCTGATGCATTACTACTTGTTGATGAAGACTGCGTTGTTGCAGTTAAGTTAATATCAACCTGCCCCGCGTAATCTTTGGCAAAGAATACATACAGAGAATTATAAACAGAATCAGTACCCCTTAAGGATTGATATTGGTTATAAAATTGTTGTACATCGCTACCGGTTATGGACTTACCAGTATTAGTAAAGTTATAAATATTTAACACTGAACTGACAACACCGGTTATTTCATTAATAAAACCAAGACTTAAATCGGTATTATTCAGCGTATCGGTGACTTCAAAGGTAACGCCCTTGAAGACATTAGCTGTTGCAGTGGCAATGGCTGAGGCATCTGTAAGACCAACGGTAGCTTGCTCTATCATAGCTTCAATTTGCTCAAAGAATAAATCTAGCTGGCTATTGTTGACTGAGACGCGATAAAATCCGTTCGGACTCACACTCAGTGATGCATTACTTGTTGGGAATATCATTAACTCTACGTTATTGTAAGATGACAATAAGTTTTCGTATCCATTCGCATTTTGGGTTGCACCAAAAGGATCGCTCAATCCCATCAAGCCTGAACTCATTTCAGTGGATACTAAAGGATTGCTCATAGTAGTGGCCATCGACTCTGTGGATGCAACAACTTGATCTGACGGTAATCCAAAGCCATAATGAAAGACTTTATCATAAGTAATATCAATCGGAACATCTTTTAATGGGTTAGCAACAGTCGAGCTTGTACTAGGCGTTGTACCTCCTATATACCCGTCTAATCCCAGACCTGTATTGGTTGGCAAGACAGTATTCAAATTCGTTGACTGATAAGAGACTAACAGGCCATCTTGATCAACAACATTCACATTTTCTACATAAGCAGAATTTGGCTGCAAGAAGTACAATTCACTATGATCTAAGGTCAACAATTGAGGTAACCATTGACTATCGCTACTTGTAATATTAATTTGACCGCCCGAGGTAATCCAAGACACTGAAATAGGATCGCCATACACTTGAATGATCGATAAATATCCGTCAGGATCTTGCAATGCATAAATCGCCTGATCTAGATTGCTTGTGGCTGCAAGAACACTAGAGGATGTCAATTTCTCCCCTCTAAGAACACTGATGGCTTGATTGCCCAGCATAAGAGTAACATTTTGGTTGGCATTGCCTTGTGCATCAATAACAGACGCGGGTAAAGCTAATGAAAATGTTTGAGCGAAATTCACTCCATAAAAAGCATATTTATTAAATTGAACTGGTATATCAAAAGTTAAGACTTGTGAACCGCTAATAATAGTATTCACTGATGGTGTATAAGTTAATGTATCAACATTTAAGACCCAATCAGCACTTGCACCTTGGCCTAATGTCCACTGAAAATCATAAAGATAATTTTCATTTTCGGGTGAGCCTGCTGTCGATATTGTCGGTAACTTAACAACAAGATTCTTTAATCCTGTTGCTCCTGATTGATTTGGAAAATCAACTGTAATATGAAGGTTTGTGGATAAGACGTTTGGATCAGCTGTTTGATTAATCACAGTTGTTGATGAGCTGCCTGGTTGGGCGGTAGCATCAACTCTTGCATCAACTGGTGCATCAGTATTGACTTGATAGTTATAAAAACCCATATAAGTCAAGTTACTGTTATCAATTTGCTCAGCAACAAAGTTTCCTTTGGTATGAGCATCCATCACCAAAATCGGATGGATAATACTATCGGCAATAATAACCTGGTTATAATATCTCTTAAAATCATTCAGTAACGATGCTGGTAAATTCGCATAACTGGCAATGTTATCAAAAACTTCTTTAATTGAGTTAGCGATGTCCATTTGTCCAACACTATAAAGAGCTGCTGTCATAGTGTTGGTAGAAGACGACAATAAATATTGCTCAAAATAAGCTAATTGTGTTGTTGTTAACAAGGTCGGATTAGTAAGCTGATAACTCTCAAGTTGCTGAACAAACGAATTATAAGCATTGCTAGCCTCAAAAAGGGCAGCATTATAAGCATCTACGATAGTTAAATTAAATCCATAGCCATCATAGACAGCGACATCTGTCAGGGATAATGGAGATACACTACTAAACCCTGACTGAGTTAATATTGGAATAGACTGGAATAATCCATTTAATGCGGAAGTTGAAGCAGCTGTATAATAATCCGCTTGCATAGAGGAAAGTTGAACTGGTGTATAAGCTGTTTGTCCTGTGGTATCGGTATAGAGCTGAGATTCAGCAGCAATAGCTTGGGTTAACTGAGCCACATTGAGCTGTTGCCTGTCACTATTGTAAGCAGGCACTAATACAGCGGAATACAGTGTATTTTGTATTTGCGTAATATAAGCTGAAGCTGGATGTGTGGAAGCATTGCTTGATCTTGCAGAATAAATCATCACGCCTTGGCTATTATAGACGGATGAAGCGTTAATTAATCCATACGTTGTGAGTTGCTGACCTGCAGCATTGTAATAAGGAACAGCAGATAAAAGTAAGTCTTCGATACTACGCGTCAATAAGAGTGTGCCATATGTATTTTGCACCGCTGTGACTTGCTGTGTAGTAAGAGCATTAGCATTGGTATCATATAAAGTATTAACACCTAAAGCTGCACTAAAATTAATTTTTTCTCCCCCTGCTATTGAGGAGTATGGACTGAGTGACACGAGCATTGATGCAGGAACAATACGCTCATCAATAGCATCAACAAAGGCATTAACAATCTGTTGCGATTGTGTTGAGGAAAGAGCCTGTGTTGAGCTTGTGCCTGTATATAAAACAGGTGTAATCAAGAGTTCTTGTAAATTTAATCTATCATAAGAGCTATTGTAATAAGGAGTTTGCATACTTAATAAATTATTAAACGCTGCAACATTATGATTAACAATGGACTTATTATACATCTCTATAATGGCCTGCATGATGCTATCGTTATAAATATTTTTTTGCTGATCATAAAGTTGTTCTTGATATCCTATTTGATCTGTTTTTAAAATAGATCCATGTGCATCATAGAATCGAGTATTACTTAAAAGACTAGTGCCTGAATTCAATCCTGTTTGATACAGAGCTTTTAAGGTGTTAGATTGCTGTGAATTTAAAAGTGCGCCAGTAGCAGTATAGATTGAGGTTGCAGCTAATAACTGATTAATTGTTAATTTATTATGCCCAATATCATAATAAGGAGTTAATGCAAAACCACTTGAGGTTATTACAGCGCTATTAACACTATCGATGTAATTTAACCAGTTCGTATAAGTAGCATTAATATTTTTAGCTTGTTGAGCGAAAAGAGAATTCCCTTGAGCATCATGCAATGCCTGATACGTTTTTAGTCCAGCTACCGTTAACTGAACACCTGTATTGGAATAAAATGGCACTAATGTTGCATTGACTTGATCTGTGGTTAAAACAGTACCAGTATTGATGCCTGAAGCATTTAAATTAACAGCACTATAAACGGGCCCCGTATAAGCACTTAATGAGTTTATTGTTAAAGGGTTGCCGTTGCTATCAAATAATCCTGATACTGGCTCACCTGAGCTATTATATGTTGCTATGTTTGTATCTTGGGCAATAGTTACTGTTATCGGGTTGGTTTGATTTGCTGATGAATAAACATCTGTTGCTGCGTTAACAACAGATGAAGCTAACGCCACTCCAGCTTTATTTGTCACTGGGTTGGCACCAACAGCATTGTTAATAAGAATATAATGCTGTATATCGTTTGCAATAAATTGTTTACCAACATTTAAAGTACCAGCGTATGTTGCAAAGAAATTATAATCAGATTGCAATGCATTATATTCTGAAGCAGGCTGGGTATTAATGAGCGTTTGATATGATGTCAAAAATTGTGTATAAGAATTTTTTGCACTTTGCAATCCTGCTGAATATTGAGAAGCAGTTGCTTGTGTCCCGATATTTGTTAAAACGCCGTACTGATCAACAGTAATCGGCATACTTCTCATGATATAAGAGCCAATTTGACTGACAGGATCAACGCTATAGTAAACATTGTGCACATTACTAATATTAGACATCAAGAACCAACGAGAAGGATCGTTCGTGAGTGAATCATTAGACAATAAACTTGTTAAATAAATAGCAGCAAGAACCCCATTAACATTATTGACTGAATCAAATGTCGGAATATAGCCATATAATTGAATAATCGAGTCTTGAGCAAGACTTTCCGCGGAAGCTGAATGAGGCTGCGTGGATGCAGTTAATAAATTCTGATAAGCCTGTTGAATACCTGTATAATTTTGTGTTGAAGATGACACCGATGATAAATACAAAGCAACTTCTTGTAAAATTGCAGACACTGTCGATTGTAATGTTATTGCGGTGGCAGAAGTGCTCGTTGCAGGATTGATAATTTCGTTTGCATTTAATCTAAAATGCGTTGCATTTGGTGATCCTACATTAGTAAACCCTGTCAAAGCAGTTTGAATATTATCAGTTGACCGCTCTGTTAATAAGCCAAGCGATAAGTTTGATAAAGCTGCCTGATCAATCGTACTTGGGAATTGTGCTGGATTAGGAACGGGATCGATAATTGGCGATGAACCTGAACCTGAACCTGAACCTGAACCTGAACCTGAACCTGAACCTGAACCTGAACCTGAACCTGAACCTGAACCTGAACCTGAACCTGAACCTGAACCTGAACCTGAACCTGAACCTGAGCCTGAACCTGAACCTGAACCTGAACCTGAACCTGAACCTGAGCCTGAGCCTGAACCTGAATCTGTTCCTGGAATCAACCCTGGAACTGGTGTTGGGACAGGAACTGCGGGCCCAATAATCGGTGATATAATGGAAGACTCAGGATTGTTTAGCCCTGTGCCTGGGGCCGTGCCCGGACCTGGAACTGGTGTTGGAGATGGAGTTGGCACTACCGAAATATAGGGATCGGATTGTGGAGTCGTTCCAGTTCCTGTTGTTCCAGTTCCTGTTGTTCCAGTTCCTGTTGTTCCAGTTCCTGTTGTTCCAGTTCCTGTTGTTCCAGTTCCTGTTGTTCCAGTCCCCGTTGTTCCAGTCCCCGTTGTTCCAGTCCCCGTTGTTCCAGTTCCTGTTGTTCCAGTTCCTGTTGTTCCCGTGCCTGTTGTTCCAGTTCCTGTTGTTCCAGTTCCTGTTGTTCCAGTTCCTATTATTGTTCCAGTTCCTGTTGTTCCCGTGCCTGTTGTTCCCGTGCCTGTTGTTCCCGTGCCTGATGTTGTTCCCGTGCCTGGTGTGGAAGTAGAGTTTGTTGGACTAATATTGCTACCAGAAGTATTCGTAATATAAGTTATTGATGTTGTGCTACTATTACTACTGGAATACGTATTACTACTAGTAGTTGATGAATTACTTGAGCTAGTGCTAGAACTCAAATTATTACTTGATGTATTGCTGCTGCTAGATCCAGTGTCATTACTTACATACTGCCCTGGTGTTAAACTGCCAGTGCTATTAGCTCCGCTCCCTGTAGGGCTAGAGCTTGAGCCGCTTGAACCCGTAGGGCTAGAGGTTGATCCGCTTGAACCTGTAGGGCTAGAGCTTGAGTCGCTTGAACCTGTAGGGCTAGAGGTCGAGCCGCTTGCACCTGTAGAGCTAGAGGTTGAGCCGCTTGCACCTGAATTATTAATTGTGGTCCAGGAATAACTGTAATTAGGGGCAGGTGCAGGTACTAGTGTTGGTGTTGGTGTTGGTGTTGGTGTTGCATTTGTTGATGCAGCATCAATAGTCGCTGTTGGAGCATTCAACTGAATGCTTCCCCCAGCTGGCAATTGCACTACATCGCCGGGATTGACAACACTCTCCCCCCCAGGAGGAACAGTAATACTTTCATTCTGGCCTGCTGAATTAGTCGAAACAATAATAGCGCCTTGTGAAAAAGTATAGCTGCCTGGTGTTGTAATAGCAGCAGTGCCAGAGTTGGGGTATGTAATAGGTGTGTTTGTGGTTATTGGCTGCATAACTGAGGGTGAAGACGATCCTCCCGTAATCACAACAGGTAGGTCAATTGTTGATGTGATTAAAGTGTCTTGTGGAAAAACAACTTGATCCTTGGGTGATAAATTAATGGTACCGGTCGTCGCCGTGGTATAATCACGAGATCCATTTGCACGAATCACCGTAGTACCTGCAGGAAGAGAAATTGTAGTAGCACCAGTCCCTAGCACCTCCATTGTACTTCCACCAGTAACAGATGTTGTTGTATTAGCAGGAATAGTTGTTGTGGGATTAAACAACACTGATTGGGGTGTAGATGTACTAAAAGTACTATTGGCTCCACCAAAGACAAGTTTGTCACCAGGATTGACAGTAAATGTATTTGTTGTTGGTGTTACTGGTGCTGATTGGCCAGATATGACGCTGACAGTTGTTCCTGCTGGAATAGTCACTTGTCCTGGCTGAGATATCGTCACAGTTCCAGCCGAAGGTAATGTGAGCTGAGGATTGGGCAGCACAATAGTTGCTCCACCAAAAGTGACAGGTTGGGCTACTGAGCTTGTCAACGTTCCCGGAGTATTACCAAAATCCAACACATCGCCTGCTTGAACTGGAAAGGAACCACCTGTCTGCACAACTGGCGTCCCACCGTTAGCAGGTATTAATGTCGCGTTTTGATTAGTGGGTAATGTTATTGTAGAGGCTGCAGTAAAGACAACAGGGCCAGCAGAGGGTAATGTCGTAGAACTATTGGCAGGTATGCTTAATGTTGTGTCACCTGAATTGGTCGTTACTTGCTGGGTTGTCGAGCTCATATATGAACTACCAGGGCTAAAAGAGAGGGTGTCTCCTGGGGCAACACTTATTGTTCCACCCGTTTTAGTTGTTGATGTCGTTGAGCCTGCTGGAATATAATTAACTGTTTGTGCAGCAGGTAAAGTAATCGTGCTCGGGCTTGTAAATGTAACTGCCCCTCCTGAAGGTAGTGTTACTGGTGTATTAGCGGTGATGGATGATGGCTGTTCATTTAATCCAATAGGCTGCGTTGTTGAACTTGTAAAACTACTGCCAGGCGAACTGAAAGTGAGTGTATCGCCAGGATGGATAGTAACAGCGCCGAAAACAGAAGAAGAACCACCTCCATTTGAAGGCGTTAATTGCGCCGAGGCTCCTGCTGGTAGCGTTATGGTTGATTCTTTTGTAAAAGTTACTGAGCCTGGCGCTGGAAGGATTATAGACCCGTTAGCTGGCAATGTATACATGCCACTGCTGATCACCACCGGCTGTGGATTTGATAATGTAAACGTTCCTGCTGAATTATTGAATGAAAGTGTATCACCAGAATTAACATTCAATGTTCCAGTAGCTTGCGTTGATGTTCCATCAGGTTTGGTTACAGTTCCAATTGTTCCTGTAGGCAGGGTTACCTGTGAACCCTCGGTGAACATCATTGATGTTCCTTGAGGAACAGTAGTTGTAGCCGTTACAGGAACTGTTTGTGTTCCTTGAGATGAACTCGGCGGCTCTATGACTACTGATTGAGATGTACTACCATTTGTTAATGTTCCTCCTGCAGGAATCGTCACAATGCTCCCAGCATTAACTGTTGTTGTCCCAGTTCCATTTGGTGTCGTTGATGTTTGAGATCCATCGCTATTTGTGGTTAAAATACTACTACCAACGGGCAATGTTACTGGTGCCGTAACGGAAAAAACGACTTGGCCGCCTTGCGGGAAAAAAACATTTTCGCCACTAGATAAATTCGTAGGTATTGCCAACGATGTCGCGCCAGTATTGAGCACAATGGTAGGAATTGTCCCTTGAATACTGCTGCCAGGCGGTAATGTCACTTTTTCTCCTGGTGCAAGTGTTACAGTATCTCCTGACGCTATCGTTGTGACAGTCCCATCTGTAGAAGTCTTTTGGCCGCCATCTGGTAACAAGTATTGAGTTGTATACGTTGTTTGATTAGTAATAGTCCCGCCGTCTGTAACGATGACTGGTGTCGTATTGGGGATAACAACAGAGGTTGTATTGCTAGCAGCGCTACCACTACCGTCTGTGGTAGTGCCTGTTGTTGCATTACCATAATTATTTGTAGCGTAAGATATCGGATTGTTTGAAGTATTTGTTATAGTGCTATTAGCAGGCACAGCGATAGATGTTGTACCGTTCTGAGGTGTTGTTACCGATCCACCAGGAGGAATGGTTTGGGTTGAACTTGAGCCATCTGAATGATACGTGGTAACGACACCACCTTCAGATAAACTGAGAGTGGTTGGCCCTGACACATAAACATTACTTGCCGTAGGAAAGACTATATCTTGACCAGGAAGCAATGAACCCTGAACATCGCTACCGTTCCCACCGCTACTACTACCTTCTGTGGTAGTGCCTGTTGTTGCATTACCGTAATTATTTGTAACGTAAGATACCGTTTGATTGCTTGAAGTATTTGTTATAGTGCTATTAGCAGGCACAGCGATAGATGTTGTACCGTTCTGAGGTGTTGTTACCGATCCACCAGGAGGAATGGTTTGGGTTGAACTTGAGCCATCTGAATTATACGTGGTAACGACGCCACCTTCAGATAAACTGAGAGTGGTTGACGGCCCTGACACATTAACATTACTTGCCGTAGGAAATACTATACCTTGACCAGGAAGCAATGAACCCTGAACATCGCTATTGGTAGTATTAATAGATGTTGTATTGGGTTTTAAAATGACTAATTGCAATCCATCCGGATTGGTAAAGATTGTTGAAGCATTAGCTACTGGATTATTATTATCGCTTAATGAATCATTTGTCGGATTCAACAGCTGAGTATTTGGAGCTGGGATTAATGCACCACTTAAATCAAGCTGAATTGCTTCATTAGGATCAATCGTACTGCTAGTATTGGCTGGAAGCGTTGGATTAGTAAAGCCATTGACTTGATTGCTACTAGATGAACTTGGAATAATAATCCCACCGGGAACAGCGATCACTGAATCTTGAGGATTGTTAATAATCGTAATAGTAGCATCACTTCTAATAACAGTTTGAGATGAATTGATCAGGCTATCGCTGAGAATATTTTCTTCAATATAACTCTGATTTTGAAGTATTGTTAAGTATCCGCTGTTTTTATGCACAGGCGTCACATGAATAGCATCATTTAATGTTGAAATAATGCGAACATCAATCGGTGTAAATAACGCTGATTTTTGCGAACTAGAAAGTCCACTAATAGATCCAGCATTAATAGCGTATTGCATGAAAACATGCTGCTGTGGTTGCTGCACTCCATTCGCAATAACAGGCAAATCAAAAACGTATGTTTTATAAAATTGACCAGTAGCGTTAGAATAGCCAAGAGAACTTCTCTGATTGCTAGGAATGGTAATATAATCTGAATAAACACTTTCTGGATTGTTATCAACATCAATTTTATACGTAACAGTCCAAACCGTGCTCGCATCAACTACCGGAAGATCGACTGCAACTTTTACTGTTGTGCCGGCTGTTAAGGCTGGAAGCTCAGCATTCAGCTCAGCCATATAGCTGATGGATGAACCAGTATAGGTTTGTGTTGAATCGTAAACAAAAGCACTATGAGCAACACCGGTATTATCGTTATACAGATGCCCCATCATCACTTCTAGGTTTAATGGGCTAATATAGTCTGACTTATCAAAAGCAAGAAGTATTTTTGGTATTTGTTCTTCACTAACAGAACCACCTGCATCCATCGATGTCACAAAATGCATGGCGATATTAGCGCCGTTGAAGCCAGGCAAATATAAATCTTTTTGATTATTAGTGCCATCAATACTGACCCAGCCACTGTTATTATTAGCATGGGATAATAACGTTGTGTCAACAGCTAATGTGTTCAATAAAGAGCTATTAATCACAAATGAATGACGCGTTGAATCAAGTGTTGTTAACGTTGGTTCAGACAAACTGTTTGTTGAATCGATTAAAGCGTACAACTCGCTGTGTGCTGTCGTTACTGTATAATTAACGGTTCCATCCATTAATCTAGTTTCGGCCAGCGTCGCTGTTGGATCAAGTGTGCTTAAAAACTTAAGGACATAATTAGAATTGACAACCGGAGAGCCAATAACAGCGTAAATAATCTGTGAAGGTACTGCTGCATTGACGCCAGAAGCAATTAAAGCGGTATTATCAGTTCCTGTACCATAAGGTAGAGCATAACGGAATTCTATGGGTAAATTCTCGCCATTAAGTTTCAAATCATATATATAATCAATACGATCGTTTAAATTCACAACAAAATAACGATCGTTTTCAGAAATAATATCTTTAGCTGTTAAAGGTGTTGTCAACGTATTATTAACAGGCAAGCCTTCTTTATAATGAATCACACTTTGATCGGGAACATATAAGTTTTGGGTATAACTGGAACTTGCATACGTTTCAAAAGCAACTGTTTCATGACCAGTATAAACGTGTGATGAATATTGATTATAAACTGGTATTGTTGGTTGATTGGTTAAAATAATGGCATAATTAAGCCCTGGGATCTGGAGTTCATTAACAGGTACAAACAATTGTAATGGCGCTTTTGTATCCATCATGGATATTAACTTATCAACCGCGCCGTCAAAGCTGGTAATGACATAGCGAGAGTCTGCAGGATTATTGGGTTCTGCCTTTGAAGTTAATTTGTAACTTGTTGCTTTAACGCCAAAATTACCCAAGATTCGTTGAGGAAAACTCAGTGTTGTGAAGTTATCTGAGGTCATTACACTATAATCAGTAGCCGTAGCATTAATGGGTGTTAATGATCCAAGAACACTAAATCCATTGCTATCATAATAAAGAATTGATGGTAATGATGAGCCATTATACACCAAGCTGATCACGCCATTATTAACACTAGCTCTCGTTGCCCCGAACATTTGTTGTAAATTATTTGATGTGATTTGAAAATTTTCACTTGCGCTGAGAACAAGAGCAACATTACTATTATTTGTTAACGCTGTCGTATTAGGATATAACCATTGTCCGCCATTTGTTGGGCTAGCACTCTTTAAAACAATATCAGGATTAATAACATTGCCAAACAAGTAGCTATCAGCTGTCTGATCGCTAATCGCTGCTTGTGACCCACTACCGCTAGTATAAGTAATTAATGGCAAATTTGTGACAGCGGTAAATGGGCTGGCCTGATTATTTGCTAGTGCTTGCGCATTGCTATTAAGCACATCATACACATACTTCTCGAGAGATAATGTGCTGTATTTAATTGTGCTACCTGATGGTGCATATAAATAATCTTGATAAATTCCATTATGCTTGACTTCATAAGCTATTGTTTGCTGTGAAGTACTACTATATTCATTATTAGGCTCTATGAATGAGTCAGTTTGATCGATATGAAGCGCTACGCCCAATCCTTGATATTTTGTAGGCTGCGTGCTGAAATGCTTAATCGTCCCTGCAGTGTAGGTATCAGCTTGCAAAATCACACTATTTGAAGCATCAACAACTTGATAGTTCGATCCGCTTAATTTTAGCTTAGCATTGTTCACGGTCACAACAACATTATGGGCGTTTACTTTTGGAATTGTTAACTGAAGATCAGTTAATGTGTAATCAGGATGAGCGGATGTTGTTCCAACAAAAAGCAAGTTACCATTATTTTTAAAGTTTGTTGGCGGAACACCATTAAAATATAAATTAATAACACCATCTAGGCCAACGGACACTAGTGTAGAAGGGAAGTGTCTCTCTAAATAATCTTTTAATGTTTTTACGGAAGTGGGATCGGACACCGTCATTGGTGTTAATCCAAAATTAGCCATCACACTTGTATGAAAAGTCAAAACCTGACCTATGACATACGTTGTTTTGTTCGATTGAGCAGAAGAAAAAGCGGCACCATTGTAGAGCAAACTTGAAGGAATGGCTATGGTTCCATCAGCATTCAATCCAAAACTTGATGTGATGTTATTATCAGCATCTTGTCTTGAGGTATAAGTTGTTGCTTCTAAAGCGTTATTTAATGCTTGTGTAAAAGTTAATGATGGATTCGTCAGATTAAAGGGTTGGAATCCGACCTTGGCTGGAGCATTGGCTAATGTGCTCCAACTATTCGAATAAGACCAAGGGCCAACCGGTGCCGCTAACAAGACAACATCGGGTGTTACGATATCACCAAAAATATATCTTTCTAGATGATCAGCGGTGATTTGAGGAGTTGTAAAACTTGCCGGATTATCAGTAAAAAGCTCTGATGTGCCAGTTGTGCCCTGTCCATCAATAAAAAGTTGTGTTTGATAAAGTCCATTAGTTAAAAGAGTATCAAAAGCAAGATTTTGTCCTGATTCTTTCACATAAAGAATATACGGATCGAACTGTTGATAAACTTGAGTGCCCGTAATGCTGGCTTCGTATTTAAGTGAAGCATCAAGAGTTGTTGTGATATTTTGCAGCACTGATGCGGCATCGCTTTGAGAGCTTGCAATAATATATCCTAGCCCATCAATAAGACGATAATTTCCATTACTATCTCTGCCTAATCTTACTCCAGCTAAAGAGGAAGTCATATCAGCAAGCTTATTTTGTTCGGCGATCAGCGTTGTTGTTACTATCGGTGTGCTTGTTAATGTTTGTGTCTGATAAATTGAAAGATCGCCGTTACTTGCTTGGCTTAAAAGAGGGGCATATAAGTAATTGTTATATGTGTTATCTGCATTTTGTATCATAAACGCAACACTACTCGTTGGTGTAAACGCCACAGATGATGATGCTATATTCGGTTCAAAACGATAGACAGGTGCTGCCAATGAACTCGATAAAGTAAAAGCAGCTTTAAGGCCATTCAGTCCATTAAAATGTTGCAATCCAGAACGTAATGGAGTATCTGTTGATGCATACACAAATCCACTGTTGGTTAATTGATAACCACTGCTCGTTGAGCTTAAGGACAGACCAGAAACTTGTCTTGTAAGCAACATCGGATCGAAGCTGTTAGTGCTATAAACTAAGGTTGATGCATTAGTTGCTGCTGTTGTTGTGATGACGGAGTAAAGATTATTATCATCTGTTTTAGCCGTATAAATTTCTTCTGTGCCACTGCTGATAGTAAAGAGAGTGCGCGTATATGTGGGAGTAGGACTACTACCACTAGTAGTACCAATCACATCAAAACCAACAGATTGGCCTGATGTATAAAGAGACGCTGGTAGTGTATACGAACCTGCAGCAGGTTGGGTAGTATAAGCTGCTATCGGAGTTGAACCATTCATCATCTTAATAGAAAGTGTGTTACCTGAAATAGTCGGGGTAAAGTGTTGTAAATGCTCATTGATAGTCATATCACTTTGAGCAATCCGTGTGCCACTACTGTTTAATAAAGTCAGGTATGTTTTACCACCAGAAACAATTGAACTCAGAGTGACTCCTGTCAATGTTGAAGTCGCACCTCCAGAAGGAGTTTGTTTAACCTCAATAGAAGTTGCTAATGCTGTAGACCAATTCGCAGTGCTATAAAACCATTGGCCAAAACCATCAGTCTCGTTTTTCAGATAAATATCAGGGAATATCGTTCCGAAGGTATAATTCGTATTTATAGCGGTTTTATTTGGGCCCACAGTAAAGCCACTAGTGTCTGTTGATAATGGTGTCGAGCCATAAGATAAGTTTGGTTTAGTGCTGCCATAGTGAACCGCTACAATAGTCCCATTTTTTGTGATCGAATCAGAAGAACTCTTAAAGATGCTGGTATCTATAGATGTCGCTGTTCCAACGCTACCAGTATTAGCAAACACAGTAGTCAACGCGGTATTATTGTTAATATAATCTGGATTGCTCGAAAGAGAGAGATTGAGATCTTGCACAGCAGGATTAACATCGCTCCATTTTGGTGCATAGAACCATGACGTTTTATTAGCTGTCTCTGTTAAAACGATATCACCGGATAACGTTGGTGTTGTGCTGCTCATTTGTTTTAGAACAACAGCTGATGCATAGAGATAATCATTATAACTCTTATTGCTATTGAGGATTTCAAAAGCAACACGAGAGTTTCCTTGGCTAAAGGCTGTGTTAGCTGTCGCTGTGTTTTGCGTATAAGCAGATGTGCCGTTTAAACTTGTTTGACCGCTAAGACCAGAAATACCTGTTATAAAATGTTGTAAAGGTGATAGCTGCGCTGTATCAGTATAGGCAATCATATGACCTGACTGATCTTCAATACCATAACCGCTGGTTGTCGTTACTAAGGATAGATTAGATAGCTGTCGTGATACTAATGTCGGATCAAAAACTGTTGTGCTTGTCGTATACACCAAGGTTTTTGCATTGGGCACAAGGCTGCTTGTAATGACTGTGTAGACATTATTAGGATCGTTTTGAGCCGTATATAACGCACCATTACTTGTATAAAGAGTATGGGTATACAATCCTGAGTTAATAATATCAAATCCAACGTTTTGCGCGGTGTAAGTCAGATCGCTAGCACCAGTATTGTAATATGCGGTCAAAGAAGACACGGGGATTGAGCTAGAAAGATTAAGTGTGTTATCAACTGCACTGTCTTTTGTAAAATGTTGCAATTGCTTATCTGCAGTCATATCACTGGTAGCGTACGTTATTGTCTGATCGCTCGATTTGATAGTAAGACGGTTGTTGGCATTTGTGCTCAATACAGCACTGATCGATGTTGATAGCTTTGTAATATCGAAGGGCTCTGTACTGCTTCCTAATGTAAGAGTCTTAGCACTGCCACTTCCGCCTTCAGTTTGAGTCCCCGAATAAGTTGTATTCGTTGGTGCTGAATTAGAACCAATATTAAGCGTAACACTCTTGTCAGCATTAAAAGTGACTTGGTTAACGATAGAGCCTAAAGCTGTTCCATTATTGTATAAAGCTTTAATAGCTGTTTCCTGATTAGCCGCTGTTGTCGCTGAAGATGTCAGTGACAATGTGACAGTTTGGCTTCCATTAGCAATATTCGCCCAACTCGATGAGCCTGTATTGGGATTGTAATACCATGTACCATAGCCAGTATTACTTTTTTGCAGCAGTATATCTGGAGATACTGTTCCAAATTTATCAAGAGCTGAAATTGGATTACTACTTGGTCCAACATTAAACCCGGCAGTTGTTGCCATCGTTGCTGCGCCGTAAAATAAATTAGGGAGTACTGTTGATGGGGCATAATGAATGCTGACCAATGTGCCATTTGTCGTAACAGAGTCAGTTAAACTATTAAAAATAGTTGTATCTATAGTATTGTTAACATTTGAGCTTATTGTTGTTGCACTGCTATTAAATAATGTTGTCAATGCGGTAGTATTTGATGTGTAATTAGGAGTGGCTACTAATTTATAAACATAAGTAACATTATTATTTGATGTAGGCACAGTGTTCCAATTTCCTGCAACAAACCATTGTGTTGCTTGATTTGTTGGAATCAGCAAGATATCAGCAGATAATTTCTGAGCAAAATTATAGCTATTTTGCCCGCTCACAGGAGTAGTGGCTGATATTTGAGCGGTTGGATACGCATTCATAATGAACGACCCGTCAACATTATTTAATCCCGTATTTTTATAGCTCAATCTTGCTGTGGAATTAGTCAAATAATTGACTGTTGTTGCATTACTAGAGTCGACCGATGGAGTGAGGACTGTCCCAAAAAACGATTTTTTATTGTCTGATGATAATGTTGTTAAGCTCGTCGTACCCTTCAATGAAACACTGACTGTTGGATTAGAAAGCGTACTCCAACCATTAGGGGCATAAAACCAGTTTCCAGAGGCACTTTGCTTCAACAGAATATCTGGTTGTATTGTATTGTTAAATAAATAATTCTCATAATTGAGATCTGTTAATAAGGGCTGATTTGATGTTTCATTGCTTATAAGCACTTTATTATGATGTGCCCAAAGATTTTCACGATAATAAGGTGTTGCATTCATCCCAGAAGTATTTAATTCAAAAGCAACTGTTTGAGAGCCATCAAACCCTCCACCTTTGCCTTGGGTAAAACTCGGTAAGACTCCATTCTGATCATCTTTAAGTTTAAGACTCCAAATCAGGCCGGATGGAAGATTTGTATTTTGAAAATGATGCAAATAATCTGAAGACTCAGTCACACTTATTGTGCTGTAGCTTGTACTGCCATTAATCCAAGAAACTTTGTAATGATCGTTTAATGTAGAAACAGAGCCGGGTAATGCTGCAGAGAAATTACCGAGTTGAGCGGTATTAAAGGTTAAAACACCTGATGCACTATAAGTATAAGTAGAGGGCAATGTATTACTCGAGGATAATACAACTCCATTATAGTAAATGTTATTGCTCGGCCCGCTGACAGTGACTGTTGAGCCATTAATGCTAACATTCGCTGTTGCAACTCCGAATAATGCTGATAATGCGCTTGGAGTTGCTGATGATGTTTTGAGTAAAATATCAGCTGACTCGATTGGTTGTGTCGTATCTTTGTAGAACCATTGACCGTACTGATTACGAGAAGCAACAAGGGTAATATCAGGGCTGATACTACCATTATAGAGATAAGAAGAGGCTGTTGCTTCGGTGATTAACGATGTCGATGAATACCCACCATCTAAAACTAAATTATCACCACTCCTTGTTATAGCTAGTGGCGTGCTGTCAATACCTGTCATCTGATTATACGCAGGTTTAATCTTTGTAGTCAGAATTGTGTCTAGTGTATTAGTAGAGCCAACAGAGCCAACAGTTTGCGTATTATCCGTTTTTTGATAATAAGGAGAATGAATGTAATCTATTTTTGAATTAATATCTAAAGTATACTTGTCACTATCAGTATCAAGATAATTCAAATTAGCAGCTGAAATCATGCTTGGTTGTAGGAGACTGATGAGTGTTCCCGTATGATTAAAGAGCGCTAAATTATTAATAACGGTCAGCCCAAACATATTAACAATATAATCACCGGCAATCGGTTCAAATATACTATTGACCGTCAATGGTGTGATATCTTGTTTAATATCGAATGCGTACTGCGGACTTGAGGCAAGATTAACTGTGAGCGATGGATGAGAACTCGTGCCGCTCAATGTTACTGCTGCATAACTACCATTAGAAAGCGTTTGCAGTTTACTTTCAATGATCTGCTTTGTCTGAGTAAAATTGAAAATGACTGATCCATTTGAATAGCTCTGAATCGCAACATCTTTATCAAGCATTCTGAAAAATGCCAATAAATTTGTTACTGTCGTGTCATATGAGGACGGATTGGTTCCATCAACAGAGTAAACAAGATACTGAGCATTATTCAGATTTAATGGTATTGTGGATGGTATCACATAAAAATTAGGAGCATTGTCATAAACTGGCATCGCATCTAATGACGATCCGCTTCTGACGCCTTGTGGATATGAGTAGATCACTTCTAATGTATCAAACTCTTTATTATGATGATATCCAATACCAACGTTAACATACGTTGATGATAAGCCTAATGATTGCTCCGCTAAACTTGTTAATTCCACTGTGATAGGCAAATTATTATTATTTGAAAAAACAAGATAATTTTGATTAAACCCTACATTATCAACAGCTGGATTATTATAAAAATGAAGATTGAAAGTTGGCTCACTACCCAAACTTGAGCCTGCTGCTGCTAATTGTGTTTTGATACTTGGAAGTACTGTGCTGATATTACTTCCATCGGCATTCAAACTAAAAGAATCTAAACTGACCCCATTAAGCGTTACATCACCTGCAGCAAAATTTATAATCGAGCCATTGGGTTGTATTTTTAAGGGTAAAAATACTGAGTGTTCTTCAGAGAATCCTAAAATGCCATAATCAAATGGCGTCACATCTGGATTGCGTTTTAAGGCAATCAATGGCGATTCTGGATGTGGGATAAAATAAGCTTTATTATCCTGAACGAATGTATTATCGAGGTTGTTTCGAGCAAACTGGGCTGTTGTCCCTGTATTGGGCTGATAGAAATGTCCGTTATTATACATCAAATAATTGACATTCGTTAATCGTGATGCGAGTGTTTGTGCTACGCTGATAGTATTAGTATCACCAGAAAGAGTTAATGTGAGGCCGTCTGCTGACTCAACGATAGCGGGCGATCCTGATACTGTAGTGTCTACATTAAAGGCTGCAATAACATAAATTTTGCTTAACTGCTCGGCTGTTCCACTAACAGAATACAATCCGGCATAGTATGAATAATTCAGCGCCTCGGCTAAACTTTCTGGTTCACTTGTTGACGATCTTAAATAAACAAAATTCTGACCAAAGTCTTCTGTTGATGAAAATGTAATAATATTATTATTCGGGTTTAGATCAGTATTCGGATTCGGATTCGGATTCGTATTCGTATCTGGATCTATTACATATTTGGTAATGCTATTATTGTATCCTAATAAGGACTCAAGATCGGCAAGCTCATTGGTTGTGTAGTTAACGGCTTTGTCATAAGTGTTGATATTAGCTAATAATGCGCTTTGCAAAGAGTAGTTAGTAATCTTAATTCTGATGGCATCATCAGCGCTAACAATATAATCTTTAGATGGAATAATTGTGTATAAACTTGCTGTCACAAGCTTTTGTGTATCAATAAGCTGGCTACCCATCTTGGCATTGTATTTCTCGGCTAATGTGATAAATAAATCAACATATTCTTTATAGTCAAAGACATTGTAGGACGATAAGTGTTCCGTCACACTGATAAAAGTTTTAATTTGCTGATACGTTGCTTGATCTTGCGGATTGCTCATTCCAACAATAGCATTATAAGCTTGCAAATAAGGGTTTGTGGCTATAGTGGTGTATGCCGTTAATTGATTAACATGATCAACTAATTGATAAGAGCTGTTAGCAATATCTTGGCCATTCACTAAGACATCAATATCCAAAGCACCCTTCGATTGACTACTTAATAAATGAGGCAATATACTTAATTGACTTTTAAAATCAGGGGCAACAAGCGCGTCTAATTGATTATTAGCAAGTGATGCATTCCAGTCAGTTAACAGGAGTGATAACGAAGGATTCGTTGGTGTTGCAAAATTCGAGACATGGTTGTTACTCACTAAAGCCAGGGCAAGTTTATTACTGATAGTCTCTGCTGTTTCTGTTAACGTGACGATACTATTGCTTTCATTCTTTGTTACTAATAAATCAATAATTCGTTGATTAGAAGTATTAATAGGTAGCAGCGTACAAATATTTGCAAAATCTTTGGCAGTTCCGGTAATTTGATAAGAAGTGTCGCCATTCACACTACGATACGCTGCTAAAACAAAAAGTTCTGATTGTGCAAGAGGCACGATCTTCTTAGTCAGTGGATCCAGATAGAAGAAATCATGTTGAAAATCATTCGGAGATACAAAGGCAATCATATCTTGGACCGAATCAACTTGTTTTGTAATCGCTGTTGTACTGATGCCTTTTGTTTTTTTCTCTAATATGCCTAGTTCATTGACAGTATTATTTAAGACATAAGGATCATGATATTTAATCAAATATTCTGTTGTGCTATTAGCAATTGAGTTTTTTCCAAAACCCACAGTTGAGAAGCTTTGAGTATTTTTAAAGCTATTAAGTAAACTGCTCGCTGGAGTCACAATATTAGGATCGGTCCCAGGATCGGAGTTAGGATCCGCATTATTATCCTGATTGTTAGTCCCATTTTTATAGATCGCAGACCCTGTTAATTCATCAATTTGAACACTGAATGTTAATGTTTTTTCATAATCAGCTTGTTTGTCCTCGATCGCAGCTACATTAAGCTGTACTTGCAATTGATTAAAAAGATTAGAGTTTAATAAGCTAGCATCAACGAAATGAATATTTAATTGATTTAATAATTTAGTAAGCTGTGTCGTGGAACTTGTGTCTACTTTAATCTTAAGTTCAGCATGACCATCAACAACACGACCGTCAGCAATAATCAGCGCAGGAGTAATGCTCTTTAATCCATCTGCACCAGGACTAGCCTTTTTCTCAACTAAATATAAGTTTTGGTTTGAGCCAAGCTTTGTCACGGTGATGTTACCAATAGTTTTTGGACCATTAACGACTTCAGTTAAAGTAATGGCACTCCCATCTATACTGAGACTGCTTGATGCTGTTACTGTCTGTTCAGCTATCACTGTGAGTTGATTATTAACAGGGATCTCATTAATACTCCATGTGCCTAATCGTGTTAATCCTTGCGTTGTAAAAGTGTATTTCTGATTATCTTGTGTCTGAAAGTCCCTTTGAATCTGATCGCTTAAGACGCCCAAATTAAGATCATATCCCAATATCGGCGCTGCCTCACCTAATGATTGGGCTGCTAAAAAATTACTTGTTTTAACAAGAGTATCTTGTGTAACTGAAGAAGATCCATTTAACAAAGTTACAAATGAGCGAGCTGCATTGAGTTGACTTTGAACAGATTGAGTCATGTTCAGCAGATCTGTGTTCGTTGCATTTGAGGCGACATCATTATAATGACGATAAAACAGATTGGGTATGACTGATAAATCATTAATCTTTAAGGTATAGGCTGTATTGCCTGATCCTGTTAGTCCTAAATATTGAATAGGTGAGTCAACAAATTGTGTGGTTTGCGACTGTAAAGTCGTTGTTTGACCATTGTTATTGAAAAACAACAGATTAGATAAATCAAGAGGCCCAGTAATAACCAATTTTCCTGTACTATCAAAGATCGCTCGTATTGATCCAGCTTGCTGTCCTTCATCAAGAGCGACTTGAGAGAGTAAGGTATTGAGGTTTGTTAAACTACTGTTTTGAGCTGAAGCGACTTCAGGGAAAAAAGCATTAACTTGTAAATAGTTATTGTAACTAAAAGTTGCCCCCATCGGAACAAAGGCATGGCCTAATGATCTTAACGCTAAAGCTTCAGACAATGCTTGAACAACAGAATCAATATTGGCGAGCTGATTTGAATTCAGCGGTAATGTGAAATTGCCTGTAGGATAAGTCACATAAAGAGAGATTGCTCCAGCAGAAGCTGCATTTTGTACAAGAGAGTCATAAGAAAAATACTTATAGCCTTGAATATTCTTTAGTAATGAAAGTCCAGTACTGCTATTTAATTGAATATTTTTAATAGCAAGACTATCACTCAAACCAATCGGATTGGAAATAAAGGTCTGGCCTGCGCCTACAGTGGGGCTAGAAAATGCAGCATAGGATTTAAATGCATAGGTATTAGGATCATACACAATAGCAGTTGCGGGAGAAATAATGATTGTCGGGTGACGCCCACTCACTAAATCATGGCTTGGAACTACAGATCCTATCGCTTGTTGATAGGCTTGTGTTAAAAGCTCTCCCATCTGCATCGAGCTAACATTGGATAATGTTGATGATAACGTTTCAAGAACATTAATCGCTGACAGTTGTGAGCCTTGATTTAATATTAAAGATATCTTTAATTCACCATTTTGAGTCAGCTCATACCCATCAAAAATCCATTGTTGAGTCAAATTGCTAGCGTTTGAAAAGTTATTACCAACTTCTTTTGCGGGATTATAAATTTTCAGAGACGATGCTAATGGTGAGTAATCGGCATTAATGATCTGTTTAGCAAAGTAATTATAAGCATCAACAAGATTAACATCATCCGTTTTGGCAGATGTACTAGAAACTGTTTCAATAAAGATAGGTTCTACTAATACGCTGTCAAAATCAGAAACACTTGATTGCATTTGCAGATCAAGCTTGGTGCCAGCAGGAACGGCATCAGTTGGTGCAATCAGCACCATTTGCTTGCCGATCGTTGGAGGCAAGTTGTACTGATTGAGAACATTTTGTTCTAAGCTAATTTCTGCTCTTAACAATTGGTTTACTGCTCTAATTGCAAGATCAAAAGTGATACCAGCTTTAAATACATACTGAGCTTGTCCACCTGAATAAGTGGTTTTTAAAGGATCAATAAAATCATTCATGAATGTACGAGTGAGACTCTCACCAACGTCTTTATTATTGAGATCTAACGTATTAATTTTTGATATATAATCATGAACAAAAGAATTAGCATTTTTTGTTGATGAAGAACCTGTAAATAGATTGATGATTTGATTTAAATCTGCAATCGTAGAACTTAAAAGATTATAGCTATGATCATCAACAGTACTATTAAAAGCCTCTGCAGGTAAAATCCACTCCCACTGTAAAGCAGATCCTAGAGAATCTACGGCTCCAACTGGCTGCCATTTTTTATCTAACGATAATGCCGTCGTCGCCAACCAACCTTTATCTGTAATAATAGGTGTTAATCCAATATCTAGATTATTTAAATTTACACGCGAGGGGAACGTTAATTCTAAACGATATTTTTCAAGATTTTCTGTAGAGATAGGGGCGGCAGTATAATCTAAAAGAACAAATTGATTTTGACTACTGGTGCTTGGCAGTGTGGTAAGCCTTTCTGCGCGTAGATTGGAAAAATCAACTGCTAAACTTCCTTGGAATAACATTTTAAAAGGGCTTGCATTGCCAAGGTTTTTTGTGAAAAAATCGGATAATAAATAAGAGCTGTAACTGTTGGTAACAAATCTTTCCATGAAAGATTGATTAACATTTTCTTGAAAAACAAAAAGAGGAACAAGTGATTTGCTCGTATAAAAATAAACTGTATTGGTATCTGTATCAAGCAAAAGATTTTCAGCAATCACTTTAAATGTATTGGTCTGTTCATCTTGAGGGTTAATCAGTCCCTGAGGTATAGGCGCAAACAAGACATCAAGATTTTCATCATCTTGATTAATTTCAGACAAGTAGATTTTAAAATTAGGATCATGTTTGGCTACAAAATAAACATCATCACTCCCTTGTGTAGCTGAGATGCTCTCATCAAGAGCATCAATAGATATAATAGGGTTATTGAGATTCTGATAAGATACGCCACGATAACTACGGTCATCTTCAGCTGACTGTATCTCTTCAGGAAATACGCCAAGAACATTGTCTTGTTGCGTAAAGACCGTCAAAACTTCTTGATTGTTGCTAAGCAATGCTTCAATTAAATGATGATGATGCTGCTGACTTAGCAGTGTGCCGGTAGCTGTATACAAAGACGCTATTTGACCTTGTTGTTCATCAAGTTGATCGCCTTTGTAGATTTTATCGCCAACTTTAAGTTGCACGAACTTATCTGAATTTGCTCTTTTAATAAAAACAGACCCGTGAATAGCTTCAACTATTCCTAAAAAGTTCTTAGAAGAGAAAGTTTCATCATGAATCATAAGATCATCCATACCTATTATAAATATTGCCTTACTTTGGCGCCTTCATATTTAAATTTAGCATTGGAAAGAAAATTTTTTAGTGTATTGTCATTATTTGTGTTAAATTTTTTTTAACATGCTGATATATAATTACTTTATAATCGAAGGTGGCATTTTGGGCAGTTGTTCTTCTTAGCTAATAACGCGGGATCTCTTAAAATGAACTGACTGGACATATTTCGATAAATTTTAACATGCAAAATATTAAAAAACTCGCTGACTAAAGGTCATCAAAAGATTATAATAGAATTAATATTCATCGCTGATAGCTCAACCAAAGGAGAATGCGAGATCTGGTCAGCATCACGCTGTTAGCTATCCCTCCAGAAATTGTTCTGGCTTCTCGCTCATTTCAATGACCACAGAAACATTACACAAGACTTTAAGTGAAGCTCAAGATCATCTTGTGACTCTTCAAGATATGATTCGTTTTGCAATGAGTGAATTTAATAAGAGTGATCTTTTTTATGGTCATGGTACAGAATCAAGTTTAGATGATGCTGTTGCTTTGATCTTGGGAACATTAGCGTTACCCCCTGACTTAGATCATCTTTATTTTCAAACTCGCTTACTACCGAGCGAGAAAAAGCTTTTGCTGTCCAGAATTGAACGTCGTATTGAAAAGAAAGAACCTGTTGCTTACTTAATCTCTGAAAGTTATTTTGCCGGATTAAGTTTTTATGTTGATAATCGTGTTTTGATACCTCGCTCACCGATTGCAGAAGTGATTGAAGAAGAGTTTTCCCCATGGATTGATGCTAATAATGTTGAGCGTATTCTTGATATTGGAACAGGTTCCGGTTGTATTGCTATTGCTTCAGCGCTGATGTGCGAATCTGCTCTTGTTGATGCTGTCGATATTAGCACCGATGCTTTAGCTGTGGCTAAAATAAATGTGGAGCGTTATGCTTTAGAAGAACAAGTTAGGCTTATTCAATCCGATCTTTTTGAAAAGTTATCGTCTACCGATCAATATGATATCATTATTGCGAATCCCCCTTATGTTCCCTCTAGTAGTATGAAAGTTCTACCTAAAGAATATTTACATGAACCCCAGGGTGCTTTAGATGGTGGCGAAGATGGTCTTAAGCTTGTTGATAAGATTTTAGTTGAAGCAATAAATTACCTTACCCCTCATGGTATTTTAATTGTTGAGGTTGGTGAAGCTCAAGTCCACTTGGAAGAAAAATATCCAGGTATCCCTTTTACTTGGTTACAATTCTCTAGAGGCGGAGATGGTATTTTCTTGCTCACCAGACAAGAATTGCTTGAACATCAAAAAGAGATTCAGGCTAATGCTAATATTGCGTGACACTCCCATCACTAAATTGCACAAGCAATTCTAATGGCGGGAGAATGTCACCATCAGGATCTTTTCACAAATCATCATGTCCATCTCATGCTTCAGCAAGTATTTTCTTTCCTCTGAACTACCCGCCGATGAATGAGCGGGCTTCCCATTAAGCGACAGCAACACTGTGCTGCCGCTTAACGTTCTTTTTTGACGTCTCATTGAGCACTGCGCTTTGAGATTGACCCAAAAAGACGTCTTACTGCGCTCTCCTCGTCCTGTATCGACCTGAAGCTTTGGTGGAACCAAAACCCCTTTGGCTGACAACAAGATGTTCTTTTGAGCAGATGTTGGGTAAGCCTGCAAACAGATTCCTTGCATAACGATGATCAACACTCTTGGCCACAATAAGGGTATGATTCAATCAAAACATCTAAAAAAAACTATCGAGAACAAGAACTTAAAAAAAGAGCAGGGCGTGCTTGACCTTCCCGTAAAAAAAAGGATTACGCACGTGTTTTGTTCAAGAGGAAAAATTGAGCAATCTGTGCCATGCTAAGATTACCCAGACATAATTTTACGAGCAAACCTAGCCATGCTTTCTGTGCTTATTATTCAAGATACACTTTCTCGAAAAGAAGAGTTGTGCTCAATGCTTTTCGAACATAAATACGTCGTCAGTTTTGCTCAAAACAGAGAGCATGCTTTAGCAATATTATCCGAAGATACTTATCGTTTCCAGGCGATTATTCTTGACTATAGCTTAAATGATGATATTGAGCTTTTTGTCAAACAACTGCGGCTGAATTATCAATATCAATCTTTTCCCGTTATTCTGTATGGAGATAACCCTGCTCCAAGAGAAGGTTTATTACAATTGACAGAATCTAAAGATTTAATCAATATTCATGCAATCTTAGAAAATTATCTTCATTCTAAAAGTAATCTTTATAATATTGGTGAAATATCTGAGGCAGTTTTTTATTATAAAACAATTGAGCAAGCTAATTTGTTAGCTAAAGCGCTTGCTAGTCAATACCCCAAATCAGAACAAATGGTCGTTGGTATTTCTGAGCTTTTAATTAATGCAGTTGAACATGGAAATTTAGAAATTACTTATAAAGACAAGACTGAACTTCTTTCAACGAATTCATGGTTTGCTGAAATTGAGCGCAGACTGAACGATTCTGGTTACAGTAAAAGAAGGGTTACAGTTCATTTCAAGCGCACAGAAGAATCCATTAAGCTCTCTATAGCAGATGAAGGAAAAGGGTTTAACTGGCGTGAATTCGAACAACTCGATCCACGCCGTTTTCTCGCGACTCATGGCAGAGGTATTATGATGGCACGCTCATTATCTTTCCACTCAGTGACTTATAATGAAACGGGGAGCTCTGTTTTTACTGAGTTTTTTCTTCATGAAAAAATCTAATCACTAATGCTCCATGTTAATAAATGCTCACAAGCTCTAGCAAAACTTCCTATAATCGGTTTTTGCGAACGCTGAACTTGGTAAATAGGGCGTTTTTCTTGATAAATCAGTCCAGTTACAATGGGTGATTGTAACTGCAAAAGCATCTGTGCATTAAGTTTAGACGCTTCATAGTATGAAGGCTCTTGATCCTGAGCCACATGCCAACCATTCACATCTTGAACTAACGTATTATTTTGAGCAAAAATAATGGGCTCTTGTGGCCATACAGTACAAACATGGGGGTTGGTAGAATCTGCTTTCCCCACCTGCCCAAACGCACCATCATTAAATATTGGACAATTTTGATAGATCTCAATCAGACTTGTTCCTTGATGCTCAAGACTAGCTTGTATAAGTCTCTGCATGACAAGTCCATGGACATCAAAGCAACGACCAATCATACTTGCACCCGCAGCCAAGGCTACTGATAATGGATCGAGCGGATCTTCATGATGACCTAATTGAGATGTTTTAGTCATTTGTCCGTGCTGAGAAGTCGGCGATGCCTGACCTTTTGTTAAACCATAAACGCGATTGTTCATTAACAAGACAGTAACATTAACATTACGTCTAAGCATATGAAGTAAATGATGCAGTCCAATACTTAAACCATCTCCATCTCCGGTAATAATAATAACGGGTAAATCAGGTTTTGCGATAGCAACACCTGTTGCAATACAAGGTGCTCTACCATGAATCGTGTGAAATCCATAACATGATAAATAATACGGCAAGCGAGATGCACAACCTATCCCTGAGATCACAACGACTTCACTCGGCGATAAATGCATGCGTTCTAACGTCGCTTGAAGATATTTTAAAATAGCGTAATCACCACAACCGGGACACCAACGAACTGTTTGTTCGTTAGCAAATGCTTGAGCCGACATATGCGTCCTCCTCCTTTAAAGCATTGAACCATGCAATAAATTGTTTAATATTAATGTTATAACCGTTGGTTTGACTATAAGAAAGAATTCGAGGATGTTGCGAAAAACTTCTCAGATAACGAGCAAGCTGCTCTTGCGCTAACTCAATTGTAATGACGACATCATAATCAGTCACGATGTTCCAAAAATTAGAAGGTAAAGGATAAATTGTGCGTAATTTTATTTGTGTTATATCATCCCATTTTTCTTGAAAAAGCATTTCTTCAACTGGACCACAAGGACATCCATAGGTAATAAAAATAAACCGCTTTTTCTTTACAGCTAATGGCTCAGGAAGTTCAATGGCTAAATGTTCTAATTTTGCTCGACGTAACTCATTCATGAATTGATGATTGTCAGGATCGTAGGAAATATCTCCAGTACGATGCTGTTTTTCTAAACCACCTATTCGATGCGCAGCACCAGATGTTCCTGGAATAATCCAAGGACGGGCACCATGCTGATTACGAGCATAAGGTGCAATGATCTCACCTTCTTGATGTTCATAATACGGCAAGACTTCATGAATAATCTTTTGATCATCCAGTGCAATTTGACAAGATCCTTGCGCTAATGTTGCGTCTGATAAAATAATCACCGGGGTCATCGCTTTCATGGCCCAGCGAAACGCCAATGTTAGAATATCAAGGCAATCACCAGAAGAACACGGGGCTAAAACTGGCACCGGGCACTCTCCATGCCGACCATATAAAGCAGCCAATAAATCCGCTTGCTCTGTTTTAGTAGGCATGCCTGTTGAAGGCCCAGCACGCTGGACGTTAATAATCACCAAGGGCAACTCTGCCATCACTCCAAGACCTATCATTTCACTTTTCAGGTCAAATCCTGGGCCTGATGTGCATGTCACTGCTAATGAGCCAGCATAACTCGCTCCTAAAGCAATACCGGCAGCAGCAATTTCATCCTCAGCTTGGACAGTATGGACATGGCAATCTTCCCAGCTCTGAGCATAATGTAAAATATCGGAGGCAGGAGTGATAGGATACCCCGCAAGAACAACCGGATGCTGCCATCGTTCAGCTGCTTGAATACAACCCAAGGCTATAGCCTGATTGCCTGTCAATTGAATATACTGCCCCGTCGGCAAGTTAGCTTTAGGTAATATTTTTTGCAAAACAGAAAGCTCTAACGTTTCGCCCAAATGAAATCCTGCCTGTAAACAAGCAAGAGAAGCATCAATCAGCTTAGGTTTTTTAGAAAATCGTTGAGTTAACCACTGCTCTGCTGGTTCTAATGTTAATCCATGCAACCATAAAACCAGACCTAATGCTGTCATATTACGATTTTTTTTTGCTTGAGTATGAGTGGTCACTAAAGAAGCACATGCATCTATCGTCAATTTTGTTAATGGCAGAGGAATTTTAGTACGATGATCATTTAATAAAGGATCGTTTTGGTAACCTGCTTTCGTTAAATCCTTACTTGTCCATTTATCTTGATCGTAAATAATCAGTGTATCAGGAGTGCATTTTGCTTGAACAACTGCATAAGCCGCTGGATTAAAAACAATAATGCAATCAAAATATTCTCCAACGGTACTCATGGGACGAGAAGAAAAACATAATTGAAAGCCACTGACACCATGTCTCGTGCCAGCAGGAGCGCGAATCTCTGCAGGAAAATCAGTAGCTGTCTGCACCACATGTCCAAAATTTGCATGAGCAAATGTTAACTGATGACCAGCTAATTGAACTCCATCACCAGAGTCGCCAGCAATCATCACAACGCTAAAATCCATTCCTAAACTGTCCTCTGTCTTTTAGATCTAGTGTACCATGTCGATATAAACCGTGACATACCCCCCCCGACTAAATTGCTAACGCAACTCTAGTGCGGGCCAGTATCGTCTTTCGACGCATATTCAACAGTATGATCAAAACCATCAGGTGTAAGCATCGAAAAAAACCTTATGAAGTGATAGAGCAAGATGACTGAACATGACCTGTATACGCAAGATCGTTCGATCGGCAGTTATATCACTATCCATGGCCACCCAATTTTATCAAAAACTCACGAAATACTAGCATCTTGAATGTGAGTAAGGGAACATGCTCACTTTCAAGATACTAGAGTACCCCTGAAGCTAGAGTTGCCGGCGCAACTGCGCCTGAGCACAAGATGGTCAGATTGCTGTTCATGGGTCGCAAGAGGCCCCCTCTAGCATTGCGTTAGCAATTGAGTCTCATCAATGCTGAATAATCAATAGCGCCATATGTGTTAACCGACTCTAAACAAAAACAATAGAGTGTTTACATTTAATTTGGCGCTTTGACTAATCCGAAGAGAGAACTTATCTTGAGGGAAAGATTACTACTTCTTCTTCTAGACCCTGTTGAACTGATATCAGAGCTTGCACTACTTTTTCTAGAACTAAACAAGCCTGAAGACTCTTGAGATTGAATCAGCATTTGAGTATGGGCAACCTGAGCGCATTCAGCTAAAGAAGCGTATAGTATCCGCCAATCAGTATCTTTTTGATGCTGAAATCGTAATGAAATGCTTTCTTTAAAGTTCATGTAGACTATCTCAGGAATAGAATCGGCATGTTCATGCAAAGTATTTTGATGATTTTTTGCAACTTTTTCAATTAAATTAATATCATGAAGGTATTCAGCATCGAGTGGCGAAACTGAATCTTTATAAAATTGGATAGCATGCAACATAATTTCGACATGCAACATTAATAATATATGCGAGGGAATAAAAGTGGTTTGCGGTAATTCTTTGAGTAAATTTATTCTTGACTCAAAGAGTTTAATCTGTTTTGAAGGAAAGAGCCACAACCACCAAGAACGCCAAAATGGTTGTTGCAAAAGATAATTTTGATAATGCAAAAATATCGTTCGCTGCGCTAGTCCATGTAATTGAATTAATTGCTGATGACTAGAAAGTTGTCGGTTTTTAACAAAGCTATACCAATCTAAACATAAATCAAGTTGTTTTAACCATGGCTGATAATAATTATAAAAGAACTGTGAATGTTGAGGGACATCTGGAGCCCATTTTTCTAATAAACTTTTCAACTCATGTTGAAAGTGAGCGCAATACTCAAGCGTTGATCCTAGAGTATCAACAGTAGTGTTGCGTAACCTAAAATAATAATTTCTGGCAATAAGCTGAGAAACCTGGCTCATGGCCAACGTTCTTTCGTCACAAGATTTTTTATTCAAAAACAAGCTGTTATAAATTGTGCCGAAAAGGCTTTTATCAAATTCAATGGTATCATGCAACTGCTGGCCAATAAAATGAAAATATTCTGCTAACTGTCCTTCCAACTCTAGCATCACTTACTCCGATAACCATCGTACTTAATGTTAGTGAAGGAAGAATAAAAGATCTAGAAAACTAACGGCGTTTTAGCCAAATCATCGCTTCTAAATGAGGTGTAAAGGGAAACTGGTCAAAAATTTTTGCGCTTTCAATATAATACTCAGCATTCAATAAGACCTTGAGATCTCGAGCACAAGTGCTCAGATCACAAGAAACCATAATAATATGGTCCACGGATGTTTGAGCTAACTGCTGAGCCTGCTCATAAGCTCCGGCGCGAGGAGGATCAAGAATAACTACATCAAATTCATCAAGTTCTTGAGCCGTTAAAGGGTCTTTAAATAAATCGCGTTTGATTACACTCCATTGATGTGATGATGCCTCTTGTAGTGCTGTTACTGATGGGCCATCACAATCAATACTGGTTACTACACCAAAGACACGTGAAGGAAAAGAGAATGTACCCAATCCACAAAATAAATCTGCAATTTTTGCTTTAACTGGAAGCTCAGCGGCTTGTAGCCATTGGGTTAAAAGTCCAGACATTGCCTGCTCCGATGCGAGAGAGGGCTGCAAAAAAGCTGCTGGAGGAAAAGCTATACGATGACCATGAAAGCTAATATACGGCTTTTCTCGCTCCAACAAAAGCTCTTTAGCGGCACGTGTAACACGTGCGATATGATGTTGTATAGCAAATTGCCCCCACGCTTGCCAAAGATCATTTGTTAAATCTGTATGACGGAAACGATGCGGAGACCAGGATAAATCAATACCTGTTAATGTCTCAGTTAAATGAACAAAACCTTCAGCTCGCATAGGAACAATTGTTGCTAAAAAGACTTTGAGTGGTTCAAGTAGCTTATTCAACGATGGTGTTAAGAGAGGACACTGTTCAATACCTACTAAAAAATCAGAATGCTGAGCATAAAATCCTATTTTCATACCAGCTCGTTCATGACGATAAGACAGCGAGACTCGACGGCGCTGCCCAGGTTGCCCCCAATAATGGACATCCATGTCAATATTCAGTCCATGTAGTTGAAATGTTTTTTTAGCAAGATTTAATTTATACGATTGATAAGCCTCAACAGTTAAATGCTGCAAACTACAACCTCCACAGCGATCATAATAAGGACATATGGCTTCAGCTCTATCGGGAGAGGCTTGTATAATTTCTTTAATGCGCAAGGCACGCTGACGACCTCGGCGCCAATAAAGCTCTCCATCAATAATTTCATTCGGCAAAGCTTTGGGAACATAAATAGGCCCTTGCAAATCATCAAAGCGCCCTTCACCTTGTGCTTCAAGAGAATGAATTGTTACTCGTAAGAAAGATGGTGTATTTGAGTTTGTCTCCATAAAAAACCTTAGATAAAAAAAATTAAATATTAGATAATAAAAATGGGTCTTGGCTGTGAGATTGATTTAAGGTCGCTCTTAGCAAAAATCAGGGCTATTATCATTATTATTGGAATGAACCGCTGTGTGAGATTAGTATTCGTATGATAACACAATAGTGAACTACCCGCACATGAATGAGCGGGCTTCCGATTAGGCGACAGCAAGGATTCGCTGGTGTTTAATCTTCTTTTTTGACGCTTCATCGAGCACAGCACCTTGGGAGATTCCCAATGGTGGCTTACGTCGCTCTCCCCGTCCTTTTTATCCTTAAGAGATTTGGGTGGTACTAAAACCCCTTTAGAGGTCAACTCCGTCCCGGAGTGCAACATTAAGTTGATTGCTCTTTTTTTAATCACTATTGCCGCATTGCGATCGGCATTGTCAAGATGACCACAAGATATGCATACAAACTCAGCTTGAGTTTTGCGATTATCGGGATGAGTGTGACCACAATCAGCACA